>CERI01117060.1_pt1 | contig 24119 bp, 19 predicted proteins | sample 350261 | NCBI WGS metagenome assembly CERI01 (sample SAMEA2620979, study PRJEB7988) | marine metagenome | isolation source: saline water (ENVO:00002010), including
ATATCTTTAACTCCTCCATCTTGTGGCAATCTTGGCATAGGAGCAGTTGTATGTCTTGTTAAAGTCCCCATTTCAGGAATAAATGAAGACCAAACTTTAACTGCATAAAAATCATAATTTTTTTCAATGAATATTGGTATATCTTTTGTATCTTCAACATTGACAAATATAAGTTGAATCGGTAGTAGGTGTAGATCTTGTATTGGAGTTCTTACATGTCCGGGTTCAAACTCATCTATAACTCTTGGTTGTAAATCAACAATTTTTGTCCAAGGTACTATATCATTCTTCTTTGGTTTATTTGCGTTCTTAATTTGATAGTAATTGTCTTTAATTTCCTTTATTTTGTATAAATCTAAATAAGAAACAAAATAGCCAACAAATTTATTTAGTATAAAAAGCCAATCTTGATCTTGAGAATTTTCTTCTCCATATTTTGGCATTTTTTTTAAAATATTTTCTTGTATATTACCATTAGCATCTTTGGGTAGCCAATCTACTGATGTGTAATTAACATGCATCATGTCTCCTCTAATAGGGTGCGGTAAATTATCTAAAAGTTGTTGTGGAATTCTTAGTCTGCCTGAATCGGATAAAAGACCTTGTATTCTTGGATTAAGTTCTTTATTTTTAGTTGTTGAATTACCCACAGGAATATAAATATCCAAATCTTCTGGATTAAAAGTTCTTTTACCTTGTCCTAAACTTTCCAAATACATGGCTAATGGAGCTGAGCCTGCCATTACTCCATTATGTTCATATACAAATCTTAACAAACTTTCTGTAATTTCGGACGGCATACCAGTAACTTTTTTTAGTAATTTGTAAAGATCACTATCTTTAATCTGTACAGGTAATTTAGTTGCCATTTATATTATAAAATAAATAAAAATTAAAAAAGAAAAGTGTGATTAATACCAATAAATATCAATTATATATCAAAACCTCTGTAGTTGTTGAGCCTGGTTTTTTTGAATTAATAGCTCTTCTTGCTTCAATATCTTGAATATTATATTCTGTAAAATTTGTGGTGACTAAATCAACTTTTGAATTACTCATTAAAAATTTAATGTTTTGTAAATTTTTAATATAAGTAAAAAGTTGTTCATGTGAATTTAATGTAAAACCGTCTGATACATAACTAACAAAAGAATTATTATTTTCTGGAGCATATGGTGGGTCTAAATATACGAAATCTCCTTCTTTAGCATTAGTGATAGAAGATTCGAATGTGTTGTGAATAAAATGCACATTTTGAATTAAATCACTAATATTATCCAAATCGATTTTTGATATAATTGTTGGTGTTTTTTTATAATGACCATAAGGGACATTATATCCATTAGGACCTTGTCTATACATTCCCCTAAAACATGTTTTATTGATAAACATAAATAAAGCAGAACACTCAATTGGATTAGTTTCCCTATTAATAGAATTATATTTATATCTACACCAATAGTAATAACTTTCTTTTGAAGTTTTAGCTTCTTCAAGATTAGCAGGTTTTCTGTTAATAATATTTCCAGTAATATTTGTATATTCTGTAATATATGATTCTATAAATGTATATAACTCTTCTTTGTTATTTTGAATATGTTTATATACATTGATAAGGTCTTTATTAACATCATAAGCATAAATATTATTTTCAATAGTAATAATATTTTGTTTTTGTAATGATAAAATAGCAAATAAAACACTTCCTCCTCCTAAAAATATTTCGTGATAATTATTAAATTGAGTTGGTATTTTGTTAATAATTTGATTAATGATTTGTGTTTTACCACCTAACCATTTAAGGAACGGTTTTTGTATATTATATTTTTCCATATTAGTTATTTTATATATAAATAATTATTTGTAAATCATTTTTCTTATTGAATATTTAAAATATTATTTTTAATATATTTAATATCACTTAATTCCGTAAGTAATATATCTACAAAATTAGTATAATCCTTTAGATTTGAATTATTAATATTATTATTTTTTGTTAATTCTTCCAACCATGAAACAGTTCTAAAATTGTCTTGTTTGTATTTCCAGTGTGCTGCTGTTCCGTGCATAGCAATTTGATGCATTTTTTGTGTTCTAATTTGTATTTCAACTGGAAGATTTGGCATCATAAATATAGTAGTATGTAATGATTGATATCCGTTATTTTTTGGTGAATTAATATAATCTTTAACAGAGCCATGCACAACTGGCCATCTACTGTGTATTTTTGATAAAATTTGAAAACAAACAGTAGAAGAGTCATCAAATAACCAATCATCTGAAATAATAATTCTAATAGCAACTAAGTCATGTATTTCTTCAATAGAACATTGTCTTTTTTGTGATTTTTTCCAGACAGAATAAACTGATTTAACTCTTGATTCTTCAGAATATTTGTAATAAATATTGTCTGTTAATATATCACGTAAAATATTTTTTGTATTATTTTTATATTGATTATATAGTGTCAATCTATTTCTAACGATAGTACTTGTTCTATCATATTCTTTGGGATTAATAAATGCAAAAGACAAATCTTCTAATTCTGTCTTAATATCCCATATTCCTAATTTATGTGCTAAAGGTGCATATATAAACAACGTTTCTTTTGAAATATCAATTATATTGTTTGTCTGAAATGTAGATATTCGTAAGAAATTAAGTCTATCTGCAAGTTTAACATGGATAATTCTCCAATCGTTTTTCATAATCAAAATCATTTTCTTTAAGTTATATTCGTATAATGGTGATGATATTGAAATATTATAATTTGAGTTATAAACACCTCTAACAATATTTATTACATTTGTACCAAAAACATTTTCTATAAACTTATCTGTAATATTAGTATTATCAAGAATACCATAAAGTAGTCCTGAAATAATAGTATCAATATCTGAGTGAATTGATGATAATATTTTGGAAATCTCAATAGAATGATCAATAAATAGTTTATCATAAGAGTTATAGGCTATTGTCATAGCCAATCTAATTTTTTCAGCATCAACATATGACATATATTTCGTATATTTTAAGTTATTGTATAATTTATCAAAATCTTCATTCTGAGAATTATCAATTTGTAAAAGATTATAATTAGTTTTGGATAAATGATGTGTATTTGTATGTTTAAATAACAAGTTGTTATTAAATGTAAATGAGTTCGAATATTGTAATATTAAAAATATATATTTAATCATATTATTTATAAAATATTGTATAAATGTATTTATAAAAAATATGAAGTAATATATTCATTTTTTTGTGGAATGATTTAATACGATATTGAATATAGTGTAATTGAATATTCAATATATGAATTCTGTGATTATTCCATTTATTAAGAAAAATTTGATGAAGTTTAATTTTTTGTTTATATAGTTTAATTTGTTCTAATAATATCTGTCTGTTATAAGTATTTTTTTGAATAATATAATCTATATTATGAATATTTGTAGTATCTACAAAAAATAAAGTAATTTTAATATGACAATCAATGTAAAAATGTATGGATGTTTTATCGTATGAAATATTTTTACCATAATTGGACCATAAATATGATTGTGAATCCAATTCTATAAAAAAATCTTCTGGCTTGTAAGATACCCCTTTGTTATTATTATAAATAATCTGAATAAGATAAAATGTATCTATAAAATGGTCAAAAATATATAATAATTTATTCATTTTATTAAAAGTTGTAATGAAATCATTATAATTATCATATGATTTGTTATAATTATATTTATTGATAATATTATATTTTTGTTGAATATAATCATATGATGAATATCTATTTAATGTTAAATTATACAGAATCATATTTTTTCTATTGTAAAGTTGTCTAAATGTTTCATCTTCCATAATAGAAATTGTCTAAAAAAAAAGTAATATTAAATATTAAAACATAGATCATTTGGTAATTTATGTATATCATTTTTTAGTAATAAATCGTTTTCTGTTTCTGTCAAATGTCTAATAGCATATTCTTCAATAATATCATCATATTTTTTATTGATACCATATGAGTAATGATATAATATGTGATATTTATTATGAGTAATTTTATAAATTTTAATTAATTGTTCAACAATAGTGTCATCTGCATACACTTTCGTTATAATACAAATATCTCCAATTTTATATTTTGGATTTATTTGTAATTCTTCATTACGAATCATTATATTGGTATGTATTATGTTTTCTACTTATCTATAAGTTTTTTTCAAAAATCGAATCTTCTTCATATATCATCTTGTTATGTAGAAATAGTATCATTCTCATCTGTCTCTTCCCCTCCTAATTGTAATTGTTTATAATTAGTAGGATGTTTATATTCATAATTATGATTAATTGGAATAATAATACAATTAAATTCCGATTCAATTTGTGTTTTTTTATCTAAAAAGCGTTTATATAAATTATCATCAAGTTCTACAATTGACTTATTGAAAACTTTTTTATTTCCTTGTAGAGTGTATTGTCCTCCAGTATTATGTATTCTAATTTTAACAGAATTGGGTGGGACACTCCCGTCAGTTCTAAATAATTCATGTGTTCCAAATAATTCTGATGTCAAATATGCATTAGAACTATATTTTTTTCCTTCATCAAGCTGTCTATGTTTTCCACTACTTGTTACTGTTTTACATTGAAATTGTTTTGGTAAATGACATTTATCTTTATGCTGCCATATGTAAATCCCAACCCAATCTTTGTCTTGAGTAATATCAATATAATGTTTATATTTTTTTGAACAAGTTTTTAAAGGATTTACACATCCTCCAAGTGTTTCTGGTACATATAAGTTTGGATATATATTGTTTTTGTTTTGAATAAAAAGAAAGTCTTTTAATAAATCTTTAATGGTATCTGATTTAAAAATAGATTTTTTCATAAAAGATGTAGATACGAGATTTTTAATACCATAACCTTCTAATTGTTTTATAATATTTTTAATAATTTGATATACAATACTTGATTCTCTTTGAATTCCACCATCAATTGATAAGAAATCAGTTGGGAAATTTAAATTAGTGTCCGAAGATAACATTTTAATAATACTCTTTGCCCAATATGTTTTTCCCGATGCACTTGGTCCAAAACCCATTATGAGTTTTCCTTTATCAAATTGATTTTTGGATAATTTAAAATGATTTTTATCATTTTCCCAAATCCCAGTAAGAGGTTGATTATCATAGTGAATATGTAATTTAGAGTTTTTACGAATACTTAAAAAACTATTACCTATAAGATTAAGAATATATGGAGTAGATGTAATTTCTTCTTTAACCAATTCATGAGCTGTCTCAAAACAATCTTTTTTGCATTTAATCCATTTATCTTTACAAATTTTAGTTTTACATAATTTGTTAAAATAATTTCTTAAAAAAATATAGAATGTCTCATATTTTTGAAATAGTTTAGTTTGAATAATTAAGTCATTGTATAATGATTGATTAATTGTTGTATTTTTATAACCATTATATGGTTTTATAAAGTCTGACATATAAAATTTTTGAAACATTTTGAATGTTTTTTTGGATTGATGTGTATGTTTTTTGTACCCTATTTTCTTTTTCCTAGTATTTTTATTAACCATAACTATTTAAATATAATTATATTAAAATTCTTTCAAAAACTTTTTCATATGGAGTGTCTTTGTCAAGTGTATTACATACAGAAAACTTCATGAAAACCATATCTAAATCAAACTCAACCATTCGTAAAGCAGGTTGTTTATCTAATGGTTGAATAATATTAACCATTGACATATTAACATTCTCTGGTTTATCTATTTTACCATTAATTCTAAAAAGTTGTTCATTATCAGGTACTATAATTCTGGAATCAATAGTATCTTTAATATGAATTAATCCATCCATAATACTATCCCCTTTACATTGATAACGATTAAATCCATAAATATCAACTCTATGTGGATTAATATTATTATCAATAATTCTATGTAATTTAAATGTTATAAAGTTAGAAGAATTGAGTTCTGTCAAAACTACTTTACTAATACCAGCAAGTCTTGAATAACTCATCCCAATTATAAAATGAATTTTATAATTTAAAAAAAGATAAACACATAATCATTTTTTTTAAAATATAGTTAGACTTATAGATATTTTATATTTTTAAATAAAATATGTGCATAATATAAGTGTTTTCTGATATATTATACATATATGGGTTCTGCATTAAGTACAACAAAAATAGTTGATGTTTTTGAAACCAGATATTTAGAAGACCCGAATGGTGCTATGAAAGAATTACGAGATTTTAATCGTGAATGTAATCGTATAATGCGTGAATCTCGTAAAAGAAATGAATTGATTCCAACTGATATTGTGATGGCAGAACAGTTTAAAGAAATGGATTATAATGGAAATGGTCTAATATCTCTTGCAGAAATTGATAAACTAATTGTTGAAAAATATCCAATTTATAATAATAAACCTGCTCTAATTCGTTCTTATAAAGCAGCGGATTCAAATAATGATGGTTTTATAACATTATCCGAATTTAAAAACCTCTGGAATTATATTAATATATATAATGATTTGTGGTCACACTTTGCTGATATGGATGTAGATGAAGATCGTCGTATCAGTCGTACCGAATTTAAAAATTTAAGTTATATAATTTTTAATGAAGAAATGGATGATGGTGCTTCAAATTATTATTTTAATTTAATAGATAAAAATGGCGGTGGAATGATATTATTTGAAGAATTTTGTAAGTTTATGATTATAAGAAAAGTATCATTTCTGGATAAATTTAGTGAAGTGATTTAAGTTACAAAAAAATAGATTTAAATAATTTTTAATCGTAATTGGTAACTTTATTTATTAATGTCCATTCATCTTCTAATACACTTTGACCTGAATCAACGAATGAATCTTTTAGAGCAGGTTTAAATTTAGTTACCATTAAATTTACAAAATCATCAATAATTTTAAATTTCTTTTCTGTATCCCATTGATTTGGATTTTTTAGATAAATGGCATCGCGATAACTATCGCAAATAATTGGTTTTAGTATTTCAGATTTCAATTTAGACAATTGAAATAATATATAACGACATTCTTCAATATTATCTCCGTTGAATATTGCAGTCCGGAAACTAATACCATCTATAATTGGAACACATTCCTTTTTATTTTTCTTAAATCCGTTATTGTAATAAAGTGAAAACTTATTAATCTTAATATTTCCTGAAGTTGTGTAATATACAGATTCAATTACATTAATGCATGTAGATTTATTAGACATACCAATTGACCATGCTCCACACATTTCTTTAGCTGATTCATCGTCTTGTTCTGAAATAATTTTAACCAATAACGCCATCGGAACTTTAGTCAATTCATATTTACCATTGTTAAAGTGCCATTTTTCAGTGTATCCATTTTCTCTACAATATTTAGTGAAAATGAAAACGATTGTTTTACTATAAGTGTATAGAGATAACAAATGAAACTTACCAAAACTAAGATTATTCTTTTTAATAAACAAGTTGTCTAAATCACAATCTATACACTCTATGCTACTATTATGAATTAAAGATTTTGGTATTACCAACCTACTCATATTTTATTAAATTTATAATAATTTCTGTATTACCTTAATTCTGCATTGCCTTAATTGTGTGTTTTCAATAAAAAATATAACCTTTGGGAATAAATTATATATCATTTTTTTAATTTTGTAATCTATGAATATAATATAAACACTTTGAATTATTAATTAATATAATGTCTGTTGAATTTGGAAAGGATACCCCATTTGTATTGATTGCAAGAATTCAAGTAAAAACAGATTATGTAGATGAATATTTACGTTTGGCTAAGACCACCGATAAATTAGTGAGACAAACTGAATCCGGAATGTTACATCATACTTTTGATTCCGATCCATATAGTTACGAAAAATTTGTATGGACAGAAGTGTATGCGAATGATGATGCATTCATAAATCATATGAATAATCCTGATGTAAAAACGTATTTAGCCAAACATATAGATTTGGCAGATAATTTGGAAATAGAAATTTTCGGAACTGTTCGTGATAGTGTAATAGAAAGACTTGGAACTTTGGACTGTCATGTAAAATATTATTTGACACATTGTGGCTTTAGTCGATGTCAGCAAGAAAATATAATTGTAAGATTTTTTAAGAAACTTTTTAATTATGGTTCTTAAAATATGTTAGACACTAACTGTCTCTAAACATTCTATGATTGGTCCAACCGTTTTCTTTATGATATTTTTCCAAATATTCAAAGCCTTTTTTTGCATTATCATAAGTATATGAGTGACTTGACTCTATGACTTTTGCGTTAGTGTGAATTAGCATAGCTCTTATTGACATTACTAATGTACTTATAGATGTTGCGGCTCCCCATCCTTCTTGAGTTAATAATTCCATACATATTGCTCCATCAAATATAAAACCTGAATCCAATTTCGGATTAACTATATAAACAAAAGGTGGAGAAATAGGATAATTATCTGAAAACTTAATATTTAGTATTAATTTATCAATATTAAATTCTTTCATCCCTTTTGATAATATTTGGTCGTCTTCAAAATTAAATAATTTTAGTTGCCATTCATACAAATTGTCATCATCAATAGGTCCTATTTCATAATTATCTTCAATAGTATTTGTTTGTTTAATAATTTGATAATCTCTCATTAATCGTTTCAATGAATTTGGCATATCTATTCTATTAACATGATATTCATGTGTGTATTATATCATTTTTTTATAAAGTTTCTGCTTCACTTTCACTATCCTCATCTTCCATATGAAGAGATATATCGTGAATCCAATGATCATCATGTTCTAAAATAAATTCAATGACTTCAGATGGTAGAGGAAAAGTTTGAAATGAAAATATAAATACATTAATGAATTCTTTTACTGTACAATCTCTTGATTTAAGTTTTATATTACGCCAATAATTATATGCGTTATTAATTGTTTCTTTAGAATTACCTGGAGTCTTTGAATTAACAGATATCATTATTTTCCCAACTTCTTCTATATCAGTATCGTCTATTTGATTATTATTTTTTACAAACCAGTCAAATAGAAGATTCGAACCCTCTACAATAGTAGAATGATTAAAATCGATACTTTCGTTTATTTCAGTATATAATAAAAATTTAATAAGTTGTAATCCAGCTTCACGATTTTTAGGTTTTTTTTGATCCTCATCTAATTTATTTAAAAAATCTTTATTTTCGACTACCCATTTACTCCATTCTTTGTTAAGGGTTAAAGCGCTAAATTTATTTTTATTATCATAACCCATTGGTAAAAAGTTAGCAATATGATAACCAGTATCTTTTGGTAATACTTGTCCCCGTCCTTTCATAACCAACTTATTAACACTTAATGTTGGTTTAAAGGTTCTTTTTCTTAATGTTCTCTTAAATTGTATTTTTTTGGACTTTTTCTTTGATTTACTTTTATTTTTAGTTTTTATGGATTTTTTTTTTGTTTTATTTCCATCATATTGTATAGAATTAGTATGTCTCATTATTATTAAATGGATAATAATAATTTATGGTTTTGTATAGTATATTTTATTTATAAAAAGCATATATAAATTATCGGATAATGTAAGAAATATAGATAATGTTATGAAATGGATATATGAAAATATAGATAAAAAATGTATTTTAAAAGACTTTTATAAAGAAAGAATAGAAGGAACTGAAGTGAGAAAGATAGAAGATTCAAATCATCCTACGTATAAACAGTATGGATTATTTGCAACAAAGACATGGGAAATATTTGATGTAATTGGCGAATATACCGGAGAAATAATAGATGATTTAAAAACTGGAGAATATTTAGTTGGTTTTCCTAATATAAATTTTTCTACCTGTATAGATGCTGAGAAATGCGGAAATGAATGTAGATTTATTAATCATTATAAAAATATTAAAGAAAAGCCGAATTGTAAATATATATCAACTTATATAAATTGTAAGCCAGTGATATTAATAGTTGTAATAGACAAAATGTTAATTGATGATGAAATATTAGTAGATTATTGTTATGATTTTAATTCATAATATAATATTTAATGGATAGTGATTTATTTTTAAAATTTATTTTTGGTTGTATATTAGTTAGAATTTTATTTGTGGTAATGGCTTATAAAATAGATAGAATATATTTGCCTTACCTTGGTATTTTAGCAATTATACCAACAATAGGATTTTTAGCAATATATTTCGGATTAATAAAAAGAAAATCTGGAGCCTTTGGACAAAAAATATGGTGGAATGATTTAAGACCAGTACATGCATTTTTATACTTATGTTTTACAATTTTAGCAATTAATAAGAAAAAATATTCATATATTCCTTTGTTAATAGATGTTTTAATTGGAATTATATTTTTTATAAATAATCATTATTATTAGAGTATTTATGGTCATATCCATGTTTTTTATCATAAGCTATATATCATAAGCTATAAAAGAAGCTTAATCTGTTCCATCTTTATGTTCATCTTCCTCTGATGTACTATCCAAATTTACGTCTTGTAAAAATGAATTAAGTTCTCCATCTATAGGAATATCTAAATTGTTTAATATTGAGTAAAGTTGTGTTAAATCTTCATCTTCAAGATCATTAATGTGTCTTTCTAATTCTACCATATTGAGTTTATTAATCTGTAGTTCGTGTTCTATACGAAATAATTCTTCATTATACAATTTAATAGTTTCTTCATTAGCGATTTGTGTTTGTACTTGGTCGATACTTTGTTCCGCTTCGTAAGCCAAAGTATCCATAGTTCTTTTTTGACTAATATCTAAATTTTTAATATTAGAAAGTTCTGTAAAATTAAATATAAATTTTCTAATATTTGATGATATATCAGTATGTTTATCTTTTGTTTTAATATTACCTGAACATATGTCAAAAAATAATTGTTTGGACAAATTATAATTTTCATCTGCATTTTTACAAAATGTGACCCATGCTGGTTCTGGTTCATCAATTTTTTTTTCTTTCAAAAACTTTTCCGCAGATATTTGTCCAGCTCTTGATGCTTCTTTAAGTAATAAATCAAGATATTCAATAGTCAGCCAATCTTCAGTTTGTTCATTTAAATTTAATGCATAATATATGAAAATTAATACTATGTATATATTAATATAAGGCATATTGATATAATTTCTATCTTCATCCATAATAATTTTATCTCCTTCAGAATTTATGGTAATCTTCTCGGTAATTAAAATATCTTGTTTAATTTTATCTGATATTTTAATAAAAAAAGACTCTATTTGTGGGTCACAGCATATTTCTAAATTAGTTAAGACAAGTTTTTTAAATTTTTCAGCTTTACGTTCTAAATGTTTTTTAAAAATCAGTGCAATTTGCTTAAATCTGTCATTTTCTACTAACATAGTAGTATCCTCTTCCTTAACCTCTTTATCATCCCCAAGTGCTCCTCCAGATAGTTCTTCATATTTTTGCATATCATTTTCCATAGCTTTAGTTAAATAATATGCATAAGCATTTGTGTTATGATTATTGGGTTTAATTTCTGAGAAATTGAATATAAATGTTCTCAATTCAACTGATATATCAATATCTTCTTTCGTTTTAAGATTTCCAATGGAAAGTTCAATAAATAATTTTTTTGTTAAATTAAAATATGGATTATCTGTAAGTTCCTGGTCAAAGAATCCAAAAGTTAGCCAGTCATCGGTTGGTTCATTTAGATTTAATGAATAATATATAAAAATCAATACAAAAAATATATTATCTTCTGGTAAATCTGAATATTCTGTAATTTTCTGTATTTTATTTTTCATTTTAATAAAAAAGTCTTCTATTTCTGGTTCGCAACATATATTTTGATATGTTTCATCAATATAGTATTTTTCATGAGTTCCGCGAATTAATTCATCTCTAAATATTTTTTCAGCTTTTAAAAACGAATAATGTGAAGGATTATCTTCTTTATCTGAATCTGAATTTGAATCTGAATCTGAATCATTTAAAGCACCTGCAGATTGTTCTGAGTTTGAACGTGAGCGTGATAGTGGTGAGTTGGAACGTGGTGATGGTTCTCCAGAAGTACCTTCTCTTTCTGGGTCTGATAAAGAATGAAATGGGTGATTCGGGTCGTCAAAATACCCTTCCATATCCCCTACTTGATGAAGATATTTATTACCGTAAGGGTCAAGTCTAATTTGAAAAATCATTGTTGCCTCTTGATTATTAGTTGCTTTTAGAATATAGTCTTCAACATTATTTTGTTGAGTAATTTGGTCTATTTCCTGTTGTGTTGAGGATTCACTGAAAGAGTCAGAAATGACTCTTCTATCATAAATGGATAATGGTTGTTCTTCTGAGAGTCTTGTTTCACTGCCGGAAGATAGACCATCCGAACGCTCGTCATCATTGTAATCTTGATTTTCCATTCCTCCAACTTTTCCAATTTTATTTCTCTTGTCAAATTTAAATAAAATGTTTTCAATCTTCCTTTTTTCTTGATTATAAACTGCATCAAGAAATCCTTCATGAGGTGTATATAATCCATACCCGGGCCTACTAAAAGCTAAATCACTCATAGCTGTTTCTGGATATTTATCATATTTAATAATATTTTCCTCAGTCTTTTCCTCATCATCGCTGTCTGTGTCTTCATTGCTGTCTGTGTTTTCATTTCTTAGCCATGCTATTTCATGTCTAAGCGATATATCTCTTGGTCTAATCATATTATCTTTTATAAGTTGTGCTAATCTTTTAATATTTGTATCTGAATCTGTTTTATGAATAGAATCAACAATATCTTTTTTAATTTGTCTCATCCTGGGAAGGGAATCAAAATCTTCTATAAATTTATTTTTTAAACTAACATAAAGCATAACATATTGTATAACGCTTTCCTGTTTGTCTTTAATTCTAATTGTATAAAGTAAATCAACAGTATCAAAATAATTTTGATTATAGTATTCATATCCAAGTTGAATCATATCTTTTTTAGAAATAAGTTCATTTGCAACAATATAAAGAAGTAAATGCAATGCAGAGGATAATTCAAAAAATGTTTGAAGGAAATCCATAGCAAAAATAAACAATAATTTTTGTATATTTTCTCTAATATGATTATTAGCATCACAAAAAATCTTCCATTCATCTTTTTCACAAAATATTCGCCATTCTTTATCATCCAGAAATTTTTGTGTTTTTAGTTTTGGCAATTCTTGATATAATTCATCTAAAATATCTTTTTTTAAATCATCGGAGTACTTTCCTTGTCCAATCATTATTATAAAACATATAAAAATGTTAGATGAATAATGTATACGTAAAAAAGCCCATAACACCACAATTGGTGAAATGGGCTGAAGCGACAGTGACAGGACTCGAACCTGCGCGGATGTCTCCAATTGATCTATTGCTTTTAAAAAGATTCAAGTCAATCGCCTTAACCACTCGGCCACACTGTCCAAAAAAAGTGAGTTTTTATTGTGAGTAGAGAGGTTCGAACTCTCGCCTCCAAAGAAACTGCGACTTGAATGCAGCGCCTTAGACCACTCGGCCATACTCACTGATGTTTTTTTAGCCCCCACTGTGGATTGAACACAGGATCTTTTGCTTACTAGGCAAACGCTTTACCACTAAGCCATAGGGGCGCTAATGAACTAATATATAATTAGTTATTTTATAAATATTAAAGTGTCTTTATATATGTTTTTTAATTAGAGTAATCATAAAATTTTTTCAAAGTGTGGATAAAATCCTGAAGTCATAATTTTTTGAGTTTCTTTTGGAGTCATTGTTTTATTGAAATTATTAATATCATCTTTATTATAGGTAATAATCCGGAATATTAAACCAATATTAACATTACTATTCCATCTTAAAATAGTAATATTATTAGATTTATCAATATGTTTTATATAATTATGACTTATATCTGGTGTGGAAACATATATTGTATAATTATTGTGATTATTAAATGGTAAATCATAAAATGGAATTCCATTTTCAGTTTGAGTTCCATTTCCTTGAACAGTTATAAAATCCGCATATGGATATATATTGCTTTGAATAAAAGAACCATATATTTTGAATAATTTACCAAGTCCGGGTCTTGCAAAAAGATAGTAGTGTGTTTTATCTGGGAAAAGTCCTTTTAAATCTGCAGAATAGTAGAATTCTGAAAATGTGGAATCAATATTTGTATTATATTTTTTTGAGAGAAACGGATACAATATTTGCTGACTAATACTATTGCGTAAATTTTGGTCAGCCATGGGTAAATAAATGTGTTTATTAATATCTTTAACTTTAGGTAAATTATTAATGTAATCTTGTAGATGAAAATGGTTTAAATTACAATAATATCTAATAATAACATATTTCACTTCCTTATTTTTGACATTTAAAACATATTTGTTAATATAATTATTAGTGATAACTCTATAGTTTGAATCAATACTTCCATACTCATCATAAACAGTTAGTGATGATTGATATACAAATTTATTTTTGAGAAATGTTCCTGAATATTGATAATAAGAATTTTGTGGTTGTATTGTTATAAAATAATAAGCAATGGCAGAAGGATATGCTATATTAAGAATACTATTATTAGGGTAATTATAATCAAAAGAAGAATACGCTATCCAAATAGGTAAAAATCCAATTTGCATTTCATATATTATATAATATAAACAGTAGTCTTAATATATTGATTTTATATATTTATAAACCTTTTTTTTATGACCCCCATATTTTGGTACAAATTTTGTTATTTTATCTGCTATAAGGTCAGCATCGGTTGCGCCAGGTAATAGTCTTTGAGTATAATTAATAGAATGTTCTCTTGTATCAATATTATTGTTTATCATCAATTCGTTTTCATATAATCTGCGCAACTGTCTTCTCTGACGAATAGCATTATCTTCATCAAAACCTTGTTTTTTTTTATTTTCACTTTCATTATTAAGATGTGGTGTTAAAGGTACGTTTGCCGATGCAACTGTAACATCATAAGTAATAGTAACAAGATCTTCAATATTTGTAAGATGTGTTAATAGTACATTTTTAACAGTAGAATTCTTTATATTATCAAAACTCTCCACATCTTGAAGTTTAGATAACATATGATTCTCTAATTTAGTAAAAAAGTCATCTTGTTCTAACATATTTCTGCAAGCTTGAATTTCTAATTTTAATACATGTTTATGGTGTGCGCAATCATTTAATTGAAATAGGACATTTCTGTCAATAATATCCAATAATTTCTTATATACGTATAACTTAAGTTGATGAGACATAATTTTAAGTCCTCTATCTAAAGTAATATTCTTTCTTGTTTTATAAGTAATAGGTACGAATCCTCTCTTAAGATATTTAAAATATCTAAGAGTAACAGTTCTGAAACATGCAATTAGACGTATTCTGTTCCAATTATTAGGAATATCAATAATTTTATTTTCTGAGAATAAAGTATCTCTAACTTTAATAGGATTATCTATATCCAATGTAGTATATACTTTACAAGCTGTAAAGTCGTAATTCATATTTATATAATCATCAAAATTCTGATCTTGGTCATAAAATATTAATTGTAAGTTTTTTTTTGTAAAAAATTTATATTGTGATTTTAGTGTAGATGGTCCCGAATTACCATATCGTGCATTCCACTCCTGTCTTATTATTTGTTGTCCTTCATTTCTAAGTGGTAAATTTGGTGGTATCCACTGTTTGTAATTAATAACTCTAAGCCAAGGTAATTCCCATCTTGCATCTGAACGTTGTTGTGGGTCATATCTTTTAATATTTGTTAATTTTTGTAATGCTTGTTCTACTTCATCTTGGAGATTTGGCGGTATAGGTCTCTGACTTCTTCTTAATAATGCCATACGTTTAATTCTTAAATAAACGTATTGCATTAAAAAATAATATTGAATAATTCTTGCAGCAATATGTGTTGGTGTTTGTAGCATTTTGTATTTGTATGCTGCATCCGGTTCTTGAGGTGTCATAAAATTGTGATTATCTTTGTCTTTATCAGCTGCTTGATTAAAATTATGATGATAATCAAAATTAACATGAGTACTACTATCTCTTTCAAAAAACATTGCAGTATTACAAAAATAATTAGAGAAATCTCTTACAATATGATTCCAGTGTTTTGTAGTTCCATAATTATCTAAGTCATCATAAACTGGTTTATAATTGCCATTTGCTTTATTGTGATATGAACCTTCTTCCATTTGAGGATTTTCCATCCATGCCCTTCTATGATGTACCTGTGAATGTTGCTGAGTCCATCCAACAATATTCTCTCCCGAGGATTTTCCAGCAACTAATCCTGTATCTTGTGATCTTGTTTTAATAAATTGTGAATGATCTAAAACATGCCCTCTGAATGAATTATTTTTTTTTGAGGGTATGTATATATCAATATCATTAATTTCGAAAGCAGATATATTTTTCTGTTTTAAATACATTGCTAAAGCACAGGATCCTCCAATATGTGCTTTGTGTAAATATATAAAATTTAATAGACTAATTACAATTTTATCTGGATATCCGGTAACATCCTTAAAAAGTCTATAGATTTCCGTTTTACTAAAATCAATATCTATATACATTATTAATATAAATATAGATAAATGTTTAACCGAAATATACTACCTATTGAATTGCGTTTATTTATTTTTGAGTTTTTATATGATTATAAAAATGAAAAAGAAAATGTTTTAAAAGAGCTAAAAAGTTTTATAATTAGACAAAAAACTCCAAAATGTTTAACATCAAGATATAGAGTAGCAAATCATTATTTTATAAAAGAAGAAATAACACTAAAACCAAGTTTAATAAAAGGTAATTTTAAATTGTCATTTTCTAATTAAATTTAAGAGCAATATTCATCTTTTAATGGCTCTGGAGAAGGTCCTACAAGAATAGCTGTTGTACAACCAACAACAACTAAAGTAATAATCCATCCAAAACATGTTTTAATGAAAAGTTTCCAATTAATTCCTTTTGTTCCTTCAAATAACCCAACCGCGACAGTTGCCCCAATTTGGCAATGTGTTGTACTAAGTGGCCATCCTTGTCCTGTTCCATATATAATAACAAGAGCCGCTCCTAATTCAATACACGATCCTCTTGATGGAGTCATTCCAATAAGTTTAACTCCCATTGCATTCATAATTTTATATCCATAGGTAGCAAGTCCAAGTGTCATTCCTGCTCCTCCTAAAGCAAGAATCCACATCATTGTATTTTCATTCATTTCGTATTTAGTAACAACTTTACCCTTTTTGTAAGCGACATATGCTGCAGCAAATGGTCCCATTGCATTAGCCACATCGTTAGCCCCATGGCTAAATGAATCAACAATAGCTGTAAAAACTTGAACATATCTAAAGAATTGTTCTACTTTTGGGTCATGAACAGTCATATTTTTATGAATATTTGCAACGGTCTCATTGTTTATAATAGAATTATGTATATCTGCATTTAATTGTTTATTAATATAATTAGTAATTGAATTTAATTTGTTATTATCATTTGTTTGTGTCTCATTTGTTTGTGTAATATCTTCTAATTCCAATTCTAAATCAGAATTTAAATTGTGTAAATTATAATGGTTGTCAATTTTTTTTATAATAAATGGTAGAAGCGCAGTTGTAACAGCGGCACATCCAAAACCAACGTATAGTCCAATTTGTATTGTTGGCCATAGATTTCCTGATTTAGCTTCACGAACAAGTCTATGTGTTCCGAAACGTTCTGGTTGTCCTTTTGTTCCTTTAATAATCCAATATGATGTATTAAGTCCAGTAGTAAATCCTACGATAATAGGAAATGCAATTTTTGCTCTGAGATATGCATTTTTGTAATTTAAAACAGTATTTTTGCAAATACCATACAGTATAGCTGCACATATACCTGACGCAATTGGTGACAAAACCCAAGACGCTACAATTTCTGCAACTCCATCAAGCCATGGGAAATTATCCCATCCCATATTAGTAGTTCCATTGCCATAATCATTTTTAGTATAATTCCAAATAACACATCTTTTTCCTCTTGCCATCATAGTCATTCCAATAATTCCCCCAACACATGAATGAGTAGTACTAACAGGCATTTCTAACCATGATGCAAGGATTAACCATATTCCAACTGAAATAGTAACACAAGTCATTCCATAAATAAGTAATCCTGGATTATCGTCAAAACATTCTGGTTCTGCAATACCTTTACGAATAGTTTTAGAAACATTACTTCCCATTAATACTGCTCCAGCGAATTCAAATATACTTGCTAATACAACAGCTTGTTTAATTGTAAGAGATTTGCTTCCAACACTTGTAGCAAATGCATTTGCGACATCATTTGCTCCAATACCATATGCCGCAACTGTCGCACATGCTCCGGATGCTATGATATAAAATAACCAATCTTGTTTTTGAAAACTGTCTCTACCTGCATTAATTTCTTGAAATATATTGAGTAATAATAATATATTAAGGCCTTTAGTCAGACTCCCAATTTGTAGAAACATTCTAATAATGTATATAGATACACCCACTCTTTATATAAAAAGAAATTTGTATTTTTAAAAACAATTTATGTGATTATTATTATAAAGCTCCCAATGAGAATCGAACTCATGTTACAGGAATCAGAAACCTGGGTGATAACCACTACACTATGGGAGCAAAATGTATGTTAGCCCACACCGTGGATCGAACACGGGACCTTTTGTTTACAAGACAAATGCTCTACCACTGAGCCATATGGGCAATAATTACCTGAATATGTAATTATGAACAAATCTAAATTTGTTATTATTATTATTATAATATGTCTTTAAGTATTTTTAAAGTAAACGTAAAAAACCCCCATCTTATCTGTAATAGATAAGTGGGGTTATACTCCCGCCGGGACTCGAACTCGGGACCTCTGGTACATAAGACCAGCGCTCTAACCAACTGAGCTACAGGAGCTAAAAAAAATGTGCGCTGCAGGGTTCGAACCTGCGCAGCTTTCGCTACTGGGGCTTAAGTCCAGCTCCTTAGACCACTCGGACAAGCGCACTATTTAAAATGAAGTTGGACTATGTCCTCCTTACTATATACTGTAGTATATCCTTTATATTGTTTTTTTTGAAAACTATGATTGGATATATAATGAGTCAATAATAACAATATCTCTAATAATATTTTTTTGTATATCTTGTATAATTCCAGCAAATCGATTATTTTGATACATATCTGCCACATTTTTCCATTCCTCACAAATATTATGCACCTTTAACATATTTCTGACAAAATTCCCTTCATATAAAGATGAACATATTTTTTGTACAATGTCATTATAGCTATATAGAGAAACTGTCCATAAATATACATAGCAGCCAAATATAGGAGTTAATTTATAATCATTATCACGAAGTCTTTCTTCCAAACTTAATGTATCATATAATTCCTGCAAATAAGACATTTCCTTTTCAACTATATAGACATTATCTTTGTTTTGTAATATATCTCCATAAATAGTATTTGTATTTAATTCGATATCATCCTTATTTAATTCTTTTTCATCTATCATACTTCCAAGTATAAATGGAATGCATAAACGTAATCGTTCATCGCTATAATCTGAAAGATTTTCAAATAATGAAGTCAAATATTCAATAGTCAGAAATGAATCCGATTCATTAATAGAAGAACACCCTCTTCCTTTTAAACTAATTGCAATGTTACCATCATTTTCTATTAAATATCCAGTATTTAGTAAAACCGTTTGATGCCATTTACACGTCTCAGAAATATATACATTCGCATCATTAATATTTTTAATAATTTTATTAATATCAGACACAATTGATTGTTTCATTTTAATATCATCTAAGTTACTATCAAACTCGTTTTTAATCTTATTAATACGATTACTAATTTTCTTTCTCTTATTACCACTAACGCTCTTTAACAGAAATTCTTCTTTCATGAGAATAGTATAATTTTCTTCGTCTTTTCTTGAAATAAATTCATAAGTTCTTAATTTTTTATTTAATACTTCTAATTCATAATTTAATCCAGTAACACAATCAACGATTTCTTTACTCATTAGTGTATTATCAAAAATATCCTCAGCACTTTCGCCCATCTCTACACATTTTAACATAATAACGGGATCCATTTTGAATTTTGATACAACGTTAGAATGTTTTCCTTTTACAACTCCAATAAATTCATCCAATCTAAGCATATCTTTTGGAGGAAGAGGTAAATATATTACTATTCCTTGAGTATCTTTACCACGCCTTCCCGCGCGACCAGCCATTTGACAATATTCTTCTGGATTAACGCATCGATTTTCTTTTCCATCAAATTTAGATAACTCTCCAAATACAACACATTTTGTAGGCATATTTATTCCCACTGAAAATGTTTCTGTAACAAACATTAACTTAATCCAACCCTTTTCAAATATCGTTTCAATAATCTCTTTTAAAATTGGTATTAAACCAGAATGATGAACGCAAACTCCTTTTGACAACAAACTACGAATCATCCAAACCTGACTTAATTGCAAACCAGATTCACCAAGGTACTTTTTAACGTAATATTCAAATAAATTAATACACTCGGTTTGTTCCTTGCCACTAATAAAACTACGTTGAATCATACTACCCAATTTTTCTGTTTGTTTTCGAGAAAATACAAAGAATAATGCAGGAAATAATTCTTTATCTTCTAAATATTTTGTAAAATTTTTAAGTAAGGTAGTAACAGAATCTTTATCTTTTGATTTTTGTAACATATATGAACGGTAATTGTTGTAAGTATTTTTATATACCTGAGTATCAACATTGTTTTTAGAATCTATAATTCTTTCACAGTAACCATTCCAATAAATATTATGGTGAAGTGGTACTGGTCTATAACTTGTAGAAATTAAATTACAGTTGATGCCTTTTATTTTAGAAACCCAATCTCTAAAACCTTCTGCTCCTGGAATTGATGCTGATAACATTACTAAAGTTACATGTTTTGGCATCATACTAATTACCTCTTCCCATACATGACCACGGTCTTTATCCCGAATATAATGTACCTCATCTAATACTATACTATCAACATTATCGAAATATTCAATGTTTTTATATAATAAATTATTTACAATTTCTGTAGTAGCAACTAATACATTTGCATCTGGATTTACTTTAATATCTCCAGTTAATATTCCAATTGAATTATTACAAATCCCTTTTTTCTTTTGAAAATCTCCATATTTTTGATTAGAAAGAGCTTTAATGGGACTTGTGTAAATAGTTCTCTTGTTTTTAGATAAAGACAATGCTATTGCAAATTCTGCAATAGTGCTTTTACCAGCAGAGGTATGGGCGGTTACTAATACATTTTCATTTTTTAATATTGAATCTATAGAATTCTTCTGAAATTCATCTAATTTATAAGGAAAAGATAATATTTTCTCAATATAATCTGGATTTAACATATTTTTTTAAATTTATAGTTACTATTTTACTATACTGTTAATATATTTTAGTATTTTTCCTATCATTTTTTTATATACGCGAATAATATTCCAATATAAAAAAAATATAGGGCTATAACATACCGATGTCTACTACCTATTTAAATCCAACTGTAATTCAACTTGACTCTTTGGATCTTAGGATCAAGGAAACAATCGAATCAGGTTCGGCATTTTTTCGACCTGCGGATTTTTGTATTGCTAATGCTGGAACAATAGAAGGATTAGAAATTAAAGTTAAACCCGTTAGAGGATTTGACCCGGCAAATGCTGGAGAGGATGCTCCATATGTTTGTATTTTTAAAGCAGACAATGTTAAATACACTAAAACTGCATCATTTTATTTAGAGACTGATAGCAGTGGTATTGATATTGATGACTCAGTTGTTCTTGATGTACATCAACCATCTGAGTTTCATCCCAGTTTTTTTTCCGAAAACAATCCTATGACTTTAATGAAGGGAGCTATTTTTAATCTTATGGTTAAGGCATTATTCACCCAAACTGATACAGGTGGAATTGATTTCACTTTGGACTCTAACAGAACCAATAATATTTTTGTTTATGGAGATAATACATCAACTGTACCAACAGATTTACTCACGAAAACTCAACAAAATCTTAACAGAATTTTAGGAGGACCTGCTGAAGAGGAAGGAATTAATTATTGGGCATCTCGTACAGGACCTAAAGGTACAGGTACTTCATTAACCGAAAGAGAAGTACCATTAAAAAATGGGGATCAATTCTATATCTACTATAGCATACGAGTCGGATTTAATACTGATGTTAATACCGGAAATCAGCCAACAACGGCTTTATTACAATCTGGTGTATCATCTTCAGCGACATCGCCTTTTGCAAATGCAACATTTTTTGCTAATTTCGTATTGGGTTGGAATATCACAGCTCCATTAGAACCAGAACCAGAACCTGAGCCAGAAGGTGAAGAACAATTTTATGAGGTTGTTATAGAAGCAAGCACATTTGGACCAGAGACATACAGTTGGGGTAAAATCTTCGGAACGGAAGTTAATGTACCATCAATTGATAATAATATTACTACTGATTTTATTACTGTGGTTGAAGAATGGAAAGCAGACAAGGACAATGTACCTATTCCACCAGCAGCATGGATGAACTATTATACATTGACTCCAGAATCAACTATAGAATCTCTTGGTTCTGATGAAAATGCAGAATTAACTGATTTCTATACAGAATATGGACAGCTAAGCAATTATCAAACTATTATAAATAATTTACCAACAGATTATATACAAAACAGAGAATATGAACTGCTTAAATATGATGGACAACCACTTAGTACCTGGGTTCATGGTTCATGGAACGGAAGAAATCTTTGTAACAGTCCTGAATTAACCAGAGATTTAGGTTATGATACTGAAGTAACAATCAGTTTCATAAGTGGTGCTGAATATATAAATCAAATTAAGTTATTTGATGGTACTGATAGTTATTGGGGTGGAGAATACCATACTATATTCGCCGCGGACGCGACTAATGCTATTAGTGGTTCCACCTTTAATGGTAACTCATCTCAATTACCAGGAAATTTTGAGAATGGTGTATCTTATGTATTACCAAGACTGGAAGCAGCGGGTAACTACAGCAGTTCCGTCTTTAAAGTAGAGATTCAATTATTTGACCAATCTGTGCCTACTCAGACCTCCATAGAAATTGATAGTTTCACAGTTAGAAATGTCGTAGCCGCTCAAACAGTTGAAATCAAACCTACTTCTCATAATGAATATCTATATAAATATGTTAGCACTGACGGAAGTGTTAAAACATATCCTGAAGGAGGATGGGATATTAACAAAGAACTTGATGCTTTATGGGAAGTCGCGTCACGTTCAAATTCTGTAATAACACAAGTTCTTACTAAAGAAGAATATGAACTAATTGTAAAAAATACAGTAGGTAATTCACAATTAGAAAAAGGTGGTTTTTGGTTATCACAAGTGTGGTTTGATCCATTAGATCCTACCGCACCTAATGCTCCAGCTTCGACTGAACACCAAGTAATTGGAAAAACAATTATCGATACCGGTTTCTTGAAAAATAGAACAAAACTTAGACTGAGACGAGGTATTGATTACAAATTGAATATGTATGATATTGGTTACAGTGAAAACTGGTGCAAGTTAAAAATTATTTATTCTGGTGAAAACGATAGAGATGCTCCTGAAGACTATTTCTTGGATGCGTCAGGAAATGATGATATTGATGCACTTCAAGCTTATGACCCAGTTAAAGATTATAATTGGACTGTAGAAATTACGCAAGATAAGCTTACTGAATGGGCACTTGCAGCAGGCACAACTGATGTTGAAAATATTATTCCCAAAGGGGATGACTATTTTGCAGATAGAAAGTATCTTCAAAAGCCAGTTCTTATAAAAACTATTACACAAGGTACTGAATTAGGATGGCCCACAATGAGATTATTTTTCCCTGAACCAGAGCCACAACCTGAACCAGAACCAGAACCTGAACCTGAACCAGAACCTGAAC
>CERI01109627.1_pt1 | contig 24061 bp, 26 predicted proteins | sample 350261 | NCBI WGS metagenome assembly CERI01 (sample SAMEA2620979, study PRJEB7988) | marine metagenome | isolation source: saline water (ENVO:00002010), including
CCAGCCGATTGTTTAATTTCTTTACTTGATTCACTAATGTAATCGTTAAAATTTAGGACTCCCATATTTTATATTTTTATACCGAGCAAGACTTTTTTGCTTACGTCTTTTTGCAGATGGCTTAGTGTAAGTTTTTCTTTCTCTTAGCTCTCTCTGTAATTTAATTTTACTAATTTTTTGGCGATACTCTTTTACCGCATACTCTATTCTTTTACCGGTTAAATCTATTCTAATCATTTATTTCCTTTTTTTGAATAATCCATAGTATAACTAGACTTGATTAACATTGAATCATATTTTTTCTTATTATAATATGGTATTGAGTGTTCCGTTATCATTTTATTCTTAACCCACGATGGAAGACTAGTTTGATAGTAGTCCTTAAATGCTTCTTCATATACAGAAATCGCTTGATGTGGATTAGGATTAATATTTTGATTAATTGAATTAATATAAATTTTTCCATTATTAGATTCTAGTATTTCAACATTGTAAAAATCCAGATTATATACTTCATGTACTTTTTTAATCATCGAATTAACCTCATTAATGTACTTAAATCCATTCATCTCTACATCTAGTGGAAATTTATTTATAGACTCCACAATGCTTAATGGTTTGTTTCTAAACGATAAAACTTTAAACTTAGTGCGTGGAACAATTTGTTCAGTAAACCTATTGAATATTTTCTCAGATGATCTTAGTTTTCCTACTGTTTTAAACTCTGAAATTAAGTTTTTATTTGACGCTATAATAGGAAACTTAATTGACTTAATTTTTTTAATATCGTTTACTGATTTTGGAGTAAAGTCTTGATCTTTTAGGTTATTAAAAATATCTACATTTTCAGATAGCATATTTGAATTATATGCCTGATTAAACGACTCGTTTAGAGTGTTAAATTTATTTCCAAAATCTTTAGATATGATTACAGGAAATTCCTTAGAAGATTCAACTAATATATCTTTTTCGGTGATCCTATTGAAATATGGGCATAAGAGGTCTTCATTAGTTGCGATTGCAACTTTATTAATAAAAGTATTAATGTCTTTAGATTTATGCTTAGTGTATTGATCAAAATTTTTAAATTTCAAAATGTGAATTCGTTTATTTTATTTATCATAAATAAAATAAATAAATAAAATAAACGCATTCACATGGCTAAATCATATAACTCATGGAGTTCTCTAAATGAGTCTAATCTTGCAAAAGGTAGACAAACTGTAAAAAAAATTAAAGGTCTTCTTAATGATAAAATTATAAAATGGAAAGTACAAAGTACTACTGAGTTCAGGATTACGTTTAAAAGAATGCCTGATTTAACTGATAATGAAAAACTTACAGCTAAAGGAGCCGGACAAATCGTAAAAGTGTTAAACGGAGCGACTGGATTCGTTAATAATATAGGGTTATTAAATTCAAAATTCTTTAGTGAAAAGGTATTAGTATATAATATTAAACGAGACCGTAATGAAATTCAAACAGTACAATTCAAAATAATATTAAGAAGTTCACCAGAAGCAAAAGGACTAGAAGATGTTGCACAGTTTATATCTACAGTAGATTTAGCTGCAATCGTTGCATCTAATAACGCACTTAAAAGTGTAGTTATTGCAGTAGATAAAAACAAAGGCGCTGGTAAAGATGAAATCAATCAACCCGATCCTCGGGATGAAAAAGAGGCAGAAGGTACTGAAGAAACAGATGATATTGAAGCAGGTACTAGTTTTACCTATACTTTTCGTACAAACGGTAAAACGTATAAAATGACTTTTACTGACTCTGGAGCAATTAAAGCAACTCTTCCTGATGGAGGAAGACCTCAGGGTACCGTATCTATTGATGATACTAATAAGATAGTGGAGTGGATTACAGACGAAGATGAGGAAAATGCTCAAGGAGTTTCTAATAATACAAATGATTCTGTATTTTTCGTAGATGGTCCTATTTTAAACAAAATCGATCATGCATATTTATTAAAGATATTTACTGATGCTGAATTTAGAAATGAACAAATAAAATCTGGTCCTAAATCACTAGATGCAGACTCAGTTAAAGACATATTATATTATGATTCAACAAAGGAATTAATATTTGCGCCTAAAGGACCTGCTGGAGAAGTTGCAGACATGTCGTCTATAAAAGACGTAGATTCTAAATCAAAAACATCTGCAGTAGAAAGAGCCGTAGATAATGCAAGATATACATGGCAAGATAAAAAATAAAAACGTTATGAAAATAGACACATTTGAAAAATTTACTACTAAAGGATATGGAAGCTATATCGTTGAATCCGCAGGAAAACTATCTGATATCCCTGATGAGAGACTTAAAGAATATTTAGAAGAAGATTCTTTTAGATTAATATTAGCAAATGCAATCGATGATGCTAATGATCGAGACATTTTAACATTTACTCAAGACAACAGCGACGGTGTAATTGTTCCTGGAGAAACTGCAACGTTTAAAGTTACAAAAGATGATTTAGTTGGACTTAAAGTACATGGAACACTATTAAATCCAAAAAAATTAATTTCTGGAATTGACTTTGGAGTTGCAGCTAAAGTGTTTAAAGATGCAATTGAATATTACGCAGGAACAGATGAAGAAACAATTGCTTTAGTTGCAGCTTCATTATCATCGATCGCATCTAAAGCAGGATCATCGGCCACTCCTGTTTTTAACGAATTTGATAAAGAACTACAAACTTCGTATAATGCTACTCTATCTGAATGGATTGATGGTGATTTTGATGGTGATGCTGAGGTAATCGCGATGAATATATTTAAAAGAAAGATTGAAACAAGCGTATGGAGAGGAATTAATTTAGGTCAAATTATATTTGATATTGGATTAACTGCAGTTACATTCGGAGCGGGAACAGCTGCACAAGCAGCTATTAAAGGTTCTGCCGTAGGAATAAAAGCAGCGTCTCTGGCAGGAAAAGCAACAACGGCAGGAAAAGCAATAGCTAAGCTTACTGGAGTAAGTAAAATAGTTACAAAACTTCCTAATTTTGCAAAATTAGGAGCTATTAAAAGAGGATTCGGAATAGCAAAATATATAGGGAAAACTAAACCGTTTATGTACACTTCTGCTGCTGGTAAAAAATTATCAGTAGTGTTAGTAAAAGGAGCTAATAAGTACGGAAAAGTAATAGTTAAGAATGCTAAGTCCGGAAAAAAATTAGCAGCAATAGATCAAGTAAATTTCTTAAAAAGAATTGATCCTACGGTTGCAGATAAGGTATTAACTGGAATGAAAATATCAGTTAACCCTACTGTTGCAGGGTTACTAATTGATAAAGCAGCGACTGCTGGAGTAGATGCATCTTCGAGTTCTTCACAAGCAGAATCATGGTATGCTAATGGTGCTGAAGTAATGGGATGGTATGATAGCTTAACGGCAGATCCTGCACAATATGTTGCCGAAACTTCAACCTATTCTGCAAGAGAGTTAGCTGTAAAAATAGATGACAAGGCAAACGGCGGAATGTTTGGATTTACTTCAGATCAAGATGAGCTCGCAATAGCGTTGATTATAACTAGTTTAACTTCAGATATGGCTAAGAAATTAGATAAAGAATACACTAAAATCTCAGGAGAAACTATGATTGAAACGTTAAGAAGTGAATTAGATGGAGACGTAGAAACTTTAGTAATTCCTTACTGGGTTTCACTAATTGAAGGAGGAGATGATGAATTACTAACACAGATTAATACTATGAAATCTAGATTTAAATAAGTATCATCTAAAAATATATAACTAGAAAATGGAAAATAGATCTGAGAATTATATGTTCTTTAAAAATATTCAACAAATAGCAAGGCAAGCTAAACTATTGCAAGAAATGGACCCTAAGCTATTAGACAGTATTTTGCAACATGGTCATGATTGGGCAGACGACCATATTTCGGTAGCTAAAGAGAATATGGATCAAGTATTTGATTTTTTCATGAATAAAACCGAAAACGTACATCAATCCGATTCGACTGATCATGGTAAATTACAATTTGAAAATACTGTTTCTAGTTTTAGTGACTTTATTAAATTAAATGAGAAAAAGAAGTTAAAGTGGCATGACTCAGATGCTCCAGATGCTGAAGGTAGATTTAAAAGTCTAGGAATAACTGCATTAGCCGAATGGTTAATTAAAACCAGAAAGCGAGATATGAGAAAAATAACTGGAAGTTTAAACCAGCAAATAGCCTTTAATAAGAAAAGTGATCCTAAGTATGCTAAAAAGATGGAAAAGGTTCGTGAAAAAGTAAAAAGACTTTTAAATAAAGATAAAAAATAGCTATGAAACCAATAAAGAATTTTGAAGAATTTATAAACGAATCTCATCCGGGACAATATAAAGCTCCTAAAGGAAGCGCTAGAGATAAGAAATTAAAGAAAGCAAAAGAACTATTAAAAGGATCTGAATCAGATAAGCAGAAAGCATATATGATTAGAGATGAAATGGAAAAAGATGAACGGGAAAAAACAGACGAAGGTTTAGTATATGAAGCAAAAAAGAAGGCTAAGAAAAACCTAAGTAAAGCAACTGAAGCTAAGATTAGAAAAGTTGCAAATAAAAAAGGATATACTTTTGGAAGCTTAAGAGCAGAGTATATTAAAGGACTCGGAGCATTTTATAGTTCAGGATCTAGACCAGGAATGACTGCTCATGGATGGGCAATGGCTAGAGTAAATAAAGCCACCCCAAGTAAATCATGGGCAAACGTAAAAAAATCTAAGTCTAAAAAATAAGGTTAAACGTTAGAAATAACTATTTTGTTTATATTTACGAGTTTGGTCTTTTTATAAATTTTAATTTAGTAGATTCAGAAGTAGATTTTATCTTTTTGTTTTCTTTAGGTTTAGTTATTCCAACTGAATCTAAATATTCTAAAACATCTCTATCTGTAGATGATCTTCTTAACCTATGATGAGCAAGATTAAATATTTTAGGTAAACCGAATTCTTCTGCTCGATCATTCAATCCTCTATTTAATACTTCTATTACGGTAGAGTCGCTTAATGAATCAGTTAATGGAACTGCATATACTTGATTAGGATTCTTAGACATAGCCTCTTTTCTTAGTTCATTCATTTTATCGTCCATTGAGGTAAGACCAATAGCAGTTAATTCATCTTTATTGAAATTAGACTGTTTTTTATCTAATTCATCAAATATTTTAATTACCTGTCTTCCTAATAATAATGCAAGCTTAGTTTTAAATCTAAATATCTTTCCTCCTACTCTTACTGCTTTTCCTTGCCACTTACTAGACTTATTTAAGATAGATCCCATATTCTTATAAAATATTACTCCAGCTTTTTCAGTATCTCCTATTAAATCTTTAGATGCTCTACTTATCGATGGACCGAATCTTCTTTCTAAAGTCTGTGATGCTTTCATCAAACCTCCACTAACTCTACTTATAACAGCTCCCTTGGCATCTTTTAATATTAAATCATTTCCTTTAGTAAATATCTTATTTCCGTTTTTTAGTGATCCACTAAAAAAGTCTTTTAGCTTCTTAGCATCTGCTAATTTAACTAGCCTAGGCATTTCATCTGCAAAGGTCGCTGCTTTTCTTTTAAATGAAGAAAAGAAAGAACCTATATATTTAAAGAATTTTTGTAAAGGTGCTCCTATTCCAGGGATAATTGATGCTATTTTACCTAGAAATTTAGAGAAAAAAGTATCTAGCATATCCCCTATAAGGCCTGCTAGTTTTTTACTATTAAGTGCTATATGAGATAACGTAGTAATCGTTGCCGGTGATGCTGCTGCAGTAAGTTTAACTGCTTTATCGGTCATCATACTTCCTCCTTTAGCTCCTACATTAAAAAATTCAGATGCTAATTTAGCTCCGGCTTTATTAGATTTGATCAACGCTTTGAACGGTGTAATAATAAAATCAGTGATAGGTACTGCAGATATCAAGGATAATATTCCTAATAGACGGAAATGACCGGCTTTTCCTTTTCCATCCATTTCTGCTCTAATGAAGTATATAATCCCGTTTATAATATCAGCAATCGCTGCTACTGCTATTCCCCAAGGACCAAAAAAATCTCCAGCGATACCTATTACATCAAGAACTAAATGAAGTATCCCAATAGGACTTCCATTTTCGGATAATGCATCAAACATACTACCTAGAATTCCTAACAAAGATAAAGAGTCTTCTCCAGCAACTTCTTTTGCTGCTTCTATTTGACTATCTTTTACTCCATCCATTACGTTATTTACGTTATCTCCTTCTATTTCAGTAGGAACTTCTATAGTTTGTTCGTTTAATTCTTTAATTAATTTAAGACATGAAGCTTTTAATTTATTAAAGTCTGGTCGTGGAATAGAAGGTATCTGTAATGTTCCATTTGCAATATTTTCATAGCATCTATGGATTGATCTGGCTCCTTGATTTACGATCAAATCAATTTCTACTTGCATTCTTAAATTTTCAGGAATGTATTTTTCTATATTTTCGATAGCAGGGCTCTTTGAAATATATTCCTGTACCACATATGGAGTAATATGACGCATAAACGATAGTTTTTATTATTTATTTGACTAAATATTAAAAATACGTCTTAGTTCTGCTCGTTGACGATTGATTAAATCAGGGCTATATGAATTGATCAATCGTTTAACGTCGTCTTGATTTTTTACGTAAAGTAGATCTCTTAATATTGGATCTTTAATAAGCTTCATTTCTGGATCGTATTCAATTTGAATTGCGGCTAAGCAGTTAGATGCTAATGTTTCATAGAATCTATATGTAGTAACATTATCTAAATGTTCCTCGTCTCCTGTAATAAAAGATACTTTAACGGTATCTAATTTTTCCATTAAATCTCCGTGTTTTAGCTTTTTAATGAATTCACCCGGAACCTTATCAGATTTATATCCAATCTTAAGATTATTAGTATCTGCTGGGAAATACTTTCTTAATTGCTTTTCTCTAAAAGATCCTCTTTTATCTCCAAAATAAACTAGGTCCCATTCCTTTTCTATTTCTTTAGCATCACTAAAGATATCAATAGTATCATCCTGAGTGAATCGATGTTTAAATATATATGTGAACCAATCTACTCGCTTCCAGCTCTTAGGAGTGAATCCTAGGAACTTATCGATCTTAGTTCCAGAAAATAAGTATGTAGATTCTTCAATAATCCTATTCCAATCTTCGACTGAGTCTGTACATAATTCAAATCTTTTTGAAATAATATCGGCATAATTTAAAGGTGGTATTCTTGGATCATTTACTAACATAAATATCTTTCCTTTAAATTTAGCTAAATCGTCGCATATTTTAGCACAGTGATCTCCCATTACTCCTCCAAAAAAATTAGGAGTACTTAACTGAAGAACAACTACATCGTATTCTGAAAAGTCAGTATCCATGTAGTCAATATAAAAATCTAAATCCTTAGTGTTTCTATTTTTATTTCCTACTACGTCAACTTGTCCAGAGTTTTCTTCCATCAGTTTCTTAAAGAACATCGCTTCAAGACCTCTATGGTTTTTATCGTTATATGTTAAATTTGCTAATACTGATGTTATTGCTACTTTTTTCATAACTATATTATTTTCCGTTTTCGTAATTTTCTAATCCTTGAATATATGCAACTGAATCCAATAAGTTATCTTTTTTATGATTATAAGATTCTCTTGAGAACTTAAGAGCAAGCATTGCTTTAAACATTTCGCGACCAGTAATATTCATTCCAGTCATTCCGTTAAATATCATTGCAGCTCGATCCATTCCTTCTGAGAAAGGACCATATTGTCTATCTGACTCTTCTGATCTATTATTTACAATAGAATCTGCTTCTGTTAAAATTGATTTATCTTTTGCCATATTTGTATTATACTTAATATTTATACTTTCGTTTTATACTATACTAAAAAAGGAGAAATACTTTAGTAAATCTCCTTGTGTAATATAGTAATTTAATTCAAAAAGGCAGCTATAATAAAATAACTGCCTTTTTGAATATATTTTTATTTAGTATTAAGCTATTTCTTTTTTAGATAAATCTAACTCAATATACTCCTCTTTTAAAGATGAAACGTTAGATCCTATTTGATCTTTTATTTTTTCAAGTTTAGATAAAGCTCCTTCTTGTAAGGATTTAGACTTCATTGCTTCGTTAATTTCTTCAATAGAACTTTCTAGTTTAGCGATGTTTTCTAAAATTAAAACTTTTCTTTGTTCAACTGCTCTTTTTACTTCAATCGTTTCGTTAATTGCTTCTTTAAATATTGCACTAACGTCGTAGTTATAGCTTTCTTTGAAATATGTATACATTTCATGTTCATCCACTTTGTTCCAGTTTCTATTTGCTGAATCTGTTTTCTTACATAAAAAGTAATTTCCATTTAATTCAAATACAGTAGATTCAGAAAGAGTATTATCGTTAGATATATTCTTAATAAATTTAAGGTTTAATATATAGTCTAAATTTTCAAATATTGTTCTTACCATCGTTTTAACTTCTACTGTTTCCATAGATAGAGCTTCAGTAAGGTTAATAGAATTAATATCATCTGATTTGACATCATTTAAGTATAGATCTAAAGTATCAGTTTCGTTAAAAGCTAATCCTATTTTTAAATTTCTAACTGCAGATGTTTCTAAAATTAATCCTTCTTGCTTGAATCCTAGTTTTGCAAACGCTTCACTCATTGCGTAAAACTCTGGCTTTATTCTCTTAAGAGATTCAGGGTTAACAGTAGAAATTGTAAATCCGTTATCTTTAATATGAACAGTATCTCCTTTAATTGTATTAACTGATTCTGAGATTCTAATGAACCTATTATCTATATAAGAAACAACAGATCCGTTCTTCATTCTAACTGATGGTGCAATAGTATCAGTAACTCTTGTGTTACCATCTCCACCTCCTAGTGTAAAAGTATCAGCTTGAGAAGCTTCTAAAATTTTAAGATTATTAATTAGTCCTTTAACGATAGGTAATCCGCTATGTCCGTATTTAATATCAATAATATCAGCAGAGTAAGTTTCTGTTACTAACATTTTTTTAAGATCAGCAGAAATATGTCCGTATGTTTTTTCGTTGATTCCAGACATTTCAAAAATATTGTATAATACTTCGAAATCATTCGCATTGTTAGCTAGACATTCACTAAGTTCAGAAACTGCCTTTTTAACTGAATATTCATGTGAATATTGAGTAAAGTCAGAAATAAATGAAGGATATATTCTAAATTCTGCTTCTCCTGACTCTACGATCTGAGTATATTGGTCTACTTTAGATGATATCATTGGATCTGAATACGCGTTAGATTCTCTGATTAAGTCTAATTTTTCAGATAAATTACCCATTTTAGACATGTCATATATCGCTGAATCTGTAGTATTTTCTTTTTTACTAAATTGAGATAAAATAGTATTAATAGAATCTATCTTTAGATGTTCATTTATATTAGTTAATCCCTCTTTAAGTTGATTATATACTGTTTCGTTGCTATATTTTTTGTCGATTGAGCTATTTACTGCTTCTATAACCATCTTTACTAATGAGTTATCACTAGTTTCAGAGTTATTTTTTAATTCAGATATAACATTATGGATAAAATCCTTCATAATTGTAATCATTATTTTTTATTATTTATCTTCTAAGATTAACGTTTTTCTATAGTTACGATGTAGATTTACTTCCTGCATTAGATACATTGGTTTTAATTTGCTTTGGATTTTTTGTTCCAAATCTATTAACAGTCGAAGGCTGAGCTTGTTTGTTTACTGAACTATTATTAGAATCATCAAATCTTTCAGGAGCAGAATCTGCTTGCTTATCTATCTTATCCTCAAGTTCTGCGGCTACATTGCTACTAGACTGAAGTTCCTCTGCTTCCTTTCTAGCTTCTTTAACTGCATCATCGATATCCACCTGTTGAGATGCAGGTCTCCATTCTCCATTATACATTACTGTTTCATTACCGTTTTGAGCAGTTGATGTAATATATACAACATACCTATTGGAAGAAACAATTGCTTTTGCGTTTTGTTTTGAGACATTAAACACTAATTCCCCTCCCGTTAAGTTTTCTTGCTTAGCATTGTTTGCATTATCAATTGATATATTACCGCTGCTTGTTTCAAATACAAGACTATACTTAGCTGAGCTCATATTAAGATCGATCGGAGATGGTATTGTATTTACTATGTTGAACATTTTAATTTTTACAGTATTATCAAAAGGTGTCATAATAAATCTAAGTTTTCCTGGACCGAATATTACTGAATCTGAAATATCTGATGTTTTTTGTAATCCACTGTTATTTGAAACAGATATATTATTATTGCTAAAAAATACTGGAATATATTCAAAAGACTTAGTCGCTACTGGATTAGTCGCGGTTTCACTATAAAATCCAGGGGCAAATGATGGCTCAATAAATAATTTAGTAGACTCAAAGTTTTTCTTAATAATTTTATTATATATTTTATGAGATCTAGGTTCTCCGCTTAATGGGATGTTGATTAAGCTTTTTCCATATTTCTTAGGAGAAATTAAATTAAACGAAGCTTCTCTTATTACCTGTTCACCGTTTCTTTTATTGGTTAATCTAGAAAGTAGATCTATAGACATACTAATTGCACTTCCTGCATTTTTAAGAACTGGTCTAAATACCAAAGGTTCATCGTAATTATCTTCTTGAAATATTACCTGTCTTGATGAATTTATAAATGTACTTCCTACTTGTTCGAATATACTTAACTGGTGTATTATAATCCAGTCATCTTGAGGATTTCTTTTATTTAAAGATGCAATAAAATCCTCGGGGAATGCTCCGCTATATGTAAGAAAGTATTCAATGAAATCTCCGTTAGCAGATTCTGCAATAGATGCTCCTAAGTTATCAAATTCATTAGTTTGCGATATAGTAGTTTCGTAATGTTCAGTTACTTCAAATACATCGTATTGGGTCGCAGTATTCGTATCTAATTTTTCTCTTTTACCACATTCAGAAACACTAGCTATAATAGGTGAATTGTGAATAAATCCACTATGTCCAATGTCAGTAGGAGTAATAGCAGCTGAAAAAGTAATAGCTGGATTTGCTGAGCTTCTAAATTCATCATTAATATTTTTAACAGAAGGAACTCGTATATCAATATACCTGTCATATAGAGAATCAGATAAAAACATCGGTTTACTATTAAATGTTATTAATTGATCAATAGTTTCAGGAGCAACTAGTATATTAGCAAAAGTATGAATATCTCCATTATTTTGAGTATTCTTGATATTTAATAATAGGGCCTCAAACCCTTCTAATTGAAATCCTGATATGAAGTGAAATCTTACAGTGTCATATACAACATTAAATCCAGTAATAGAAGAGGTTATAAGATTTGAATCATATGCTAGATAATCTGGAATTTTTTCAGAATCCGCATATGCTACTTTATTATTTCCTATATTTACAGCAGTAAGATCTTGTATATTTTGAGTTGTACTAATCGATGCATCTGTATTTAGTATTTGATGGTTGCCTGTAGTAGCATTCTTTATTAATATAATATCATCATTTAAATAATTAGAAGAGCCTAATGGTTCTGCCATGTATTCTACTAAACAGTAGCTACTAATACTTACGAATCTGCTTGTTGTCATGTTGTTTTTATTTTTTAATAGGGCTGAATTTGTGATAGAATCCTAGCCCAACCGTGTTGTTTGTCGCTGCATTAAGCAGTAACATTTCATTTTTGTAATATATTCCTCCACTTATAAATAATCCATTTGATCCTCCAGATTCCATATTATTTAGATATCCTCCACCAAGAATAAATCCTAATTTAAGTTCTTTGTCTACTGCTGCAATTTTTGCGGCAGGAAGGCTTTTTATTTCCATTGAATCTACTGTTAACCAATTAGGTCCAATAAATCTAGAGTTCCATAATCCTCTCTTAGTTTCTGTTAACACAATTTGAATTGGAAGATTTTTAAATGTCCATTCTCCTAAATATTTTTTAGTATCTAATGTTATCGTTCCATCCCAATTAATAAATGAAGAATCTGCTTCAGGATATCTTAAGTTAAGTACAATCGAATTAGTATCGTTTTTATCTATAGAAACGTTTCCTGAGCTTATCTCGGCTTTAAGAGATATAACTGCGTCGTTCAACATTAGTATCTTTTCATCTTTCTTTTTAAGTGTCTTATATAGTCCCCTATTGCTTTTTTCTAAACTCTTTTTAATAGATTTTTCAGTCTCAAAACTGTTTACTAACTTAGCATATTGGCCGTCTATTTCTTTTTTAGTTTTATCAAGCTTAACGACTTCGATATTAGAGGCATCGATTTGCTTTTGCATGTTATTAGCAAGCATATTTGATCTAACATGGCTGCCGACCAGTAGGAGTATTAGAATAATAATAATTCCAAATAGAATTCTATTTTTGTTTATAGTCATTTACTTACTATTTATTATTGCATATAGAGTATCATTAGAAATCTTTTCGCCTGTCTCATTCTCTATTTTATTTATAAGAGTTTTTTCTATTTCTCTTAATTCATGTAGTTTAACTGATGCAGAATCTTTATCTGCTCTTAGTTGTTTTATCTTCTTTTCAATTAAATCGAATATTTTGCTTGTTTCATGATATTCATTTTCTAATTTAATAAGTTCATCTACGTATTTATCATATTTATTATCCATATCAATTTACTATTTTTACGTCTAGTGGACCACTCATGATATGTTCAAGCCTAGATAATCTATTAACTACCTCAGACATATCTACGTTTACTCCGGTTGAGTTTTGTACATTTTCATTTGAATTAGTTTCGTTATTGTTAGTAGTTTCTGTTACAGTATCAGTAGATGAAGTTGACATTTTATTATTATCCATCGATTCTTCACTTTTAGACTCAATGCTTTCTTCAGGGGTAGATTCAGTAACTTTAACTGGATTGGATATAGGATAATTTTTAGTATCTATCTTAGAAGAAGATTTACTTATTTCTGTCATGTTTGAATCTGACTTAGACGATTTAAAGTCATTATCATATTCAGTAGTCATATTAGAGTTTAATATGCTATCATTGTATATATTATCACTACTGTCTCCTTGTAAATTAATATTAGATTCAGAATTAGACATTGATTCATTAATTTGACTAGTGTTTACTTCAGAATCAGACATTGATTCATTAATTTGACTAGTGTTTACTTCAGAATCATTAGAAGTAATACTAGTTGAATTTTCAATATCTCCAGAGGACCCTGTACCTGATGAATCATTTATAGAAGATTCCGGAATACCGAATAACATTTTTAATAATGTCAAAAGTGGATTATTTTCAGTATTAGTAACTGGAGAATTAATTGAACTAGTAGATTCCGAAGACATACTATTTATATTAGAATCTCCTTCTACGTTATTTACCGATTCTGTACTATTTATAGAGGAATCATTAGAAGAAACTTCTTCTGTAGTGTTATTTACATTATTAGTTTCATTTACATTAGTAGTATCATTTATATTAGAAGATGTTTCATATACTTGATTAACATCGGAGCTAGTTTTAGGAATGCTTTCGTTTATACTTGGCTCTGAGGTTTCAACAGGTTCAACTTCAGGTTCAACTTCAGGTTCATCATCTTTAAGTTCATCTATTATTTCTAATGGATCAGAAGAAACAATAGAATCTTCCTTTTCTACTTCTTCAATATTATCCTTTGAATTTATTGAGCTGTTTATTACAGAGTCGGACTGAATCTCTTTATTGTCTTCGTCATTTAATACCTCAGGTAAATTTGAGGCCTCTATAGGTAAATCTACATCGTTAATTGATGGTTCTTCTAAGTCAACTTCATCAGACGGTTCTTCTACGTTAACATCAGACGGTTCTTCAGGCTCAGCGATAAGTTCTCCTTCAAGTTCTCCATCTTTCTTAGCTTGTTCTGCAATTTCAACGAACGCATTATGTAAAACGGTTCTTTCTCTATAACGAAAGCCCGCTGGAGAATATATAGAAATATCTTTTAAATTATTTACACCATATGATAAAGAATTGAAGAAATAATACTCTTGCTCAATTAATTTATTAATCTTATATAGTTCTGGGTATTTTTTAAAATACGCCATTATATTTTCTAGAAAACCATTCGCACCTAGCTCTTTAAATCCTTCTGCTCTAACTAAATCAGAGGATGCTTTTTCGCTCTTTCTTTCGGTTTTTCGTAGTTTTTTATAAAGTCTAGTAATTTTCGTGTAAAAATCGGGACCTATTTCCTTAAAACTATCAGAATTTTCTTTGTATATGTCTCTATTTACATCGCCGTCTTCTAGGAATATTGAATTAAATGTTTCAAGCATTCCTTTAGATTCTGCGATATCTGCAAGCTCAGGTCTGAGCTTTAAGTATTCCTCATGTTTTTCTTTAGTACGAGTGGCGTCTTCTGTTGCCTCACTAATCTCTATTTCAGAGTATTCCCCATATCTTTCGATAAACTTATTTAATGCTTCAGCCAATTAAATGAATTTTTTATTATTTATTTGAGTTTTAGATGAGAAGGTAAATTAACAGCTAGCGGCTTTGCTTCTTTAGAATCTTTATTCATATCTGCCACTTTGACTATTTCGTCATTTTCTTTACTAATATCTTCGTTAATAATATTAAGATACAAAGAATATTCCATATATTCTAGGTTATAGATAGTATCTAAGCTCTGCTGGAGCTTCACAGACAAACGGAGACTAAGCTCCAATAAATTCAAAAAATCCAGTTGAAATAATGAAAATATCTTTTGTAGTGAAGCTTCCTCCCAAAAAAATGTGATCCTCCAGTCTACTTTTACATTTTTCACAAACTCCTATTGCTCTATTAACGCTTTCTTTCTTGATCATTTCCACGAACTTATATACCGCTATATACTTATCCCTAGACCAATCGTTAAAATTATGGATCAATGTGGTAATAAAACCAGGAGTAATTTTTCTCCAATCATTATATAGATATGGGACAACTTCATAGAATGCTTCGTCTATTTTCTTACCTTTAGCAATTTCTTGCTTTCTATGTTCTTTGAATTTATTAATAGTTCCACTGTTTGGAAGATAAAATTTAAATTTTTCTCCTAATTTGTTAGATTCTGCAGGGATTATAAATGCTCTCTCTACACTTGAATACCAAGGCATAATTGATTCAGGAGTACTATATCCTATTAAATTTCTACTTGAAACTTGTAAACGATTGACTTTTCCACATGATGGGTTTTTACACTTAATATTAGCCATTAGTTTATTTTCTTGATTTGGAAAAGTAAGCTCATATATTCTAAACAAGATATGGTATTTATCTACGTCAGAATAATCATTGAAATTATATCTGCCTCCAGAGTTAGATTTAAATTTTGCGCATTTATCAAGAATAAAATTAATTTTATTTCTTATATCAATAGGATCTTTTTCATCCATAGTAGACCAATGTTTAATTTCGCTCGTTTTAGCAGACCTAAGAAGTATTTCAGCATCAGCAGGGTAAAACATTCCTTTTGAAGGCATTAAATCTAAACTTAATAATTTCCAAGGAGATTCTGAAGCTGATGATAATTGATCTTCTGGGTGCAGTTCAACTTTTCCGAGTGATTTAACTACATCAGGTTTATTAACTATAGGCTTTTCTGCCGGAGTGTTTACGCCGTGTTTTGCATCTATCCCATCTAAGTGAGATAACGCATCAGTTTCGTCAATATCGTTCATTATATGATTGTTTTTTATCTTATATTAAAAAAAACTTAACGGTTTTAATAATATTGAATTAAGAATTTATGAATTCTGAGAAAGACATTGCCATGTTTCTTGCTTCAGTAATGCGCTCCATAGTGTCAACATATATTTCAGTAGTTTCTAGTGTTTCAGGATCTTGTACGAATGCAGTTATCTTATGATTACGCCTGTCTATTTTTAATTTTTCTAGTTTACCTACAGTGCTTCTACCTTCTTCATTATCTATGAACGAATTTACTATTTTACCTCTAACTCTATCTCCTAGTTTAAAGAAGTTTTTAATTATACTTATTTGGGAATCAAATTCACTAATACCTGGGTCTCCGTGAACTGACATATCGCTTAAAGGTAATAGCTTAATTGAAATCCCAGGAGTGAATTGACTTCTTCCTGAAGTGAAGTTAAAGTCACCTTTAGCTCCATAAAAAGGAAGTCCTTTCATGTTGTCTCTGTTTTGAAAAGCAGTAACTGATCCTGTACCTTCGTTTATTTTAGGCATTTATAAATGTTGATCTTTTTCTGTGACCGAATATAGAATATGTGGTAGGTGCAGTAATAGTAGCTCCTGCTGCATCAGTCCATTCGAATTTCTTTAACCACACATCCATATATGGGTTAAGTTTTAAGTAATCGGTAGGGTATACTACAGATGACGCATCATTGTTATCAATTCCCCATATTCTAATATGTTTATTTGCAGGGATATCTACAAATTCAACTCTGAATATAGGACCGTGACTATTTCCTATTTTATCAGCAGCAGTTGTTCCTCCAACTTGATTATATCCTAACGTTGTCTTCTGTCCCGGTGCTAATCTTCTTTTATCTGTACTTACAAATTGTAATTGATATGTACGCTCAGGAGATACCTTTGATGCATGCTCTAAGTCGATAATTTCTGTTCCGCTATTCATCATAATTATATTATATTATTTGTTCTGGAGTAACTCCGTATACTATTAATCCTTTTACGTCAACCTTAAACAGTGCGCTAGGACTTGTTATTTTTATTTTATTTATTAAATCCAACGGGTTATTTGATCTAGGATTAGTAAAATGTGCGTAGAAATTATATAAAGGCAAATCTACGTATGTTCCAGATGCAACTGTTTCTATAGAAATAACTACTTTCTTATCTGATATAGAAATTTCATCTCCATTAATATCATTCTTTGGATACGTAACCTGAATCATTATACCTCTTACGTAATTAGTATCAGCGGTTAGTTCAGTTAATGGAAGAACGGTTTCGTTGTCAAACAAAGTAAGATTCCCAGTTAATGCAACATTTAAACTTACACAACTATATCCATCGGTAGGAAATGCAAAATCTCCCATGCAGAACTTACCAGTAGTTTTATCTGCTTCTACTATTTTAAAACATTTATCGTCAAATAATTGTAGAACAGGTTGAAGTCCGTTAGGTCCTCCTTTTGTACATATATTACTTATGCTTGGTATCATTATTGTTAATTATTTTTACTTATATTTTTTATTATCATAAGGCTGCTGCTTGTCTTTATTTACTGGTTTATTACTTGAATCATCATCTATAGCAATAGGTTTAGTAACTATATGTTCAGTTTTATCTTTTTCTATATTTTCAACTTTTTTTACGTCAGCATTTGTGTCTTTAAATGTTTTTTCTATTTGTTTAGGGTTATTCGCATCATATTCAATATAAAAATGTAAAGCGGTTAAAGACATAATAGGAAGAGTTCCTCCTTGAATTAAAGCAAGAAGTCTACGATGATCAGTAGCAAGCCAATCTTCAGTTATAGGTGAAATTAATTCAATCCATGAAATAAAAATAGAGTCTGTAATATCTATAAATTGATATTCAAAGAATACATTTCCTACTACTTGAATCAACGTAACCATAATAAACAGAAACCATATTGCTTTTTTACCAATATTTAATGTTGATGCAGATACAGAAGCTAGAGCAAATATTTCAATGGCAACCGATAGGTAAATAGCCCATGAATATGGATTTCCTAAATTATACCAAGTTACTACGTGGCTTATACTCATAATTACCACCAATAAAATTGGTAGTAAAAATGAATTTCTAATTAGTGTAGATTTATTACGAATAAACCAATTAGTCATTTGCTTCTATCTTATTTTTAATATGAGATAGACTAGTTTTACCTTTATCTAGATCATCTTCATAGATCAGGTAATTTAACATTACTTTCTCCATTATATTTTCTACTTCTAATTTATTAACTGTTTTATTTTCTAATGATATAATTACATTTGTAAGTGAATCTACTTTAGTAGATAATAAAATATTATTATCAATAATAATATTGTTAGTTTTTCTAATCTTTTTGCTAGTACATCCTTTTCCTAAAAATAATAAAACAAATAGTATTGCTAAAATTTGCCAAGCATATTTTTTGATTGTTTCTATGAATTTCATAATATATCTTTTTATTATTTATCTCAAAATAACGCTATTTATTAAGTAGAGAATTCCAGTGATAAGTGATCCTGTCGCTACTATGCTGTATATAATATCATAAATTAATCTATTTTTGTTGTATTTTGAGTATGCAAATGAGATCTCAATTATATATCCATAGAAGGTATCGCTATATGCTCTATCGTATTCAGCTTTAATAGAATCTAATATTCCTTCATTTTGTAAAAACTCAGTATATTTTCTAATTTTATCAGAAACAAACTTTAATTCAACTGATTCTAGTGCAGCATCATCTTCATATAATAATAATTCTGGATTTAAGTCGACACCTACATATAGTCTATTGTTAGTTAATCGTATTCCAAGTTCGCGTAGTTTTCCATTTTCTTTTAATTCAGTAAGTATTTTTCCAAATCTACGAGACTGTATTTTTTCGACAACCATCCCTTGGATTGATTGGAATATATTTTTAGGGTTTAAATATTCTAGTATTTTCATATTTCAAAAATGTGATTTAGTGATTCTTTAAAATTTGGATGTTCATCTAGGATCTTTGACTTAAGATCTAATCTTATTTTTCTAAGTTTAGTTTTAACTGTGTTTTCATTAATGTCATATCTAGATGCAATAGATTTAACTTTATCTTTTTTTAGCATTTTATCAATCGCTATATTTTTAAGCAAATCATCAGGTATTTCATTAATCTCAAATACAGTGATATCATACAGAGATTGAAAATCTTTTTCGACATTGCTAAAATCGTCAGTTTCTTGAGTATTAGAAACAGGATCTGAACTATCCTCTATGCTAACACATTTGAATTTAGATTTCATATGAAGATAAAAAAGTGTCTCGTTTCTAGCTATAGTATATATCCAAGTAGTAAATCTTCCACGTTCAAAATCAAATTTTGATATATTTTTGAAAATTTTCTTTAGAGTCCACTGTAGTGCTTCACTCGTATCTAAATCGTTTTTACAAAACTTCCAAATATAGTAGTTAAGCTTAGGATAAACTAGAGACGCTAATTCGTTTCTTTCTCTATCAGTAATACTGTTGTCTGTAAATTTAATTGCAATTTCTTGAATTCGCTGATTACTACGTTTGTTTTTAATTTCAAAGCTCATATATTAAGTTAGTATTATTTTTATTATCATACGATATACTTATTTTAGACTAAAACGCATATAGATGATAGATCTATATGCTTAATTGTGTAAATTACAAGCGTAGCATAATATACATTATTATACTACATTTATATTAACTATTAAAAAAATTATTTTTTAGTGAACGTAAATGGTCTATGTTTTCTATATTGAATACATCAGTTTTTTCTTTTTTACTTCTTTTAGAGTTTTGTTTACTTTCGTTATTCATGCGTCGTATTTCATTAAAATCCCATCCTGATTTATTTTCGTTTGTATGTAGGTTAAATATTTTATGTGTTAACTCTTTTCTATATTTAGATGAAGTTCTTTCAAAAGTTTCTACTGCGATGTCCCAGAATTGGCTTGATTCGAATATTGCACTTACGTTTACGCAAGTCATAGCTAAATCATCATTTCCATTTTGTCCTCTGTAAATGCCTCCTTTAGATCTACCAAATGACATTAATTCATCAATTGTTAATGAATCATTTGGAATAATTTTGTTTATAGTTATCATATATTTAAATTTTTCGCAATACTTGATTTTATTTCCAGGTCCTAGCTTTAAACCTGGTTTAAACGATTTTGCTGATTGAGTATGTTTAGTAGAAACAATTTGTCCTGACCAGTATTTGTCATTTAATTTAAATCTATCATGAATAATATCTCCCTTGTGGTTGAGTTCAATTACAATTCTAGTTTGATCGGTATTAAATATATCATAGATGATGTGTTCACATGCTGTAGAAAATTGATCTATATCTAGATCATTAGATCTTAAGTAACCTATTTGAACTAATGAGATAGCATCTAATTCACTTTTAACTAGATGTTTCTTTTTTACAAGTTCTTTAACTGGAAGAGCAACTACTTTATAAATATTAAGAATTGAATAATCTCCACCTATTCCGTCTGCAGTATCAATACTAAATACATAGTTTGATTGATCCATTCTAAAATCATCTACGCATTTAAAAGAATAATTTTTATGAAAGTTCAATACATCTCCGATATAAGAAAATTCTTCAGTAAACTGTATACTAGTTAATTCATAATCTGTTTTAATCACATCAAGTCTTTTTAAGTCTTTAGAATTAAGTAATAGTTTATCAGAAGCAAAAAATTGTAAGCCGTACTCTTGATTAAAATCTTCAATAGACCCTAGATCAGCTATAACTGCTTGTTTCCATACATCATCTCTTCCTTTAATTTGCCACCAGTCTACTCTTAATGGGGTGTATCTTGATTCTCCAGCAACAGCATCTTTCCATATTTCCCAGAATTTATTTTTACCATTTGGAGTAGAAGTTAATATAATTTTTCCATTTGGATCTGCAGTAACAGTAGGGAAAATAGCTCTATAGAAATCATCTAAGTTAGCGTCATTAATATGAGCAAATTCATCTACATATAATAAGTTAACTGTTAAACCAATACCAGATTTCTTAGTGGTAGTACGCCCAACTAATCTGCTTTTTGAATCAAATCTAACATTACTAGCATTGATATTGGATATTCCAGGTTTCATGAAGAAAGGAAGACCTTCCATTGCTATTTTAAATTTTTCAATAAGTTCTTTAGTAGTTGTAAAGTTATCTGCGACACATAACGCGGTTTTATCTACTTGGAACAATAGGTACCATAGCATAAAAATAGCACTAGTTACGGTTTTACCAGTTTGTCTACTTGCCATTAGGATGTTTAAGTTATTGTCTCTATATGAATCTATGATTTGAGTTTGAAAGTCCCTTAGACCACCTGCTTTATCTAAAGTCATGGTTCCATTAGGAGTTTTTATATCACAATATATTGAGGCAAAGTAGTGTACGTCTGCTTTACATCTAGCAAGTATTTGAACCTCTTCTGGAGTGTATTCAAATGGTAAATTTTCTCTTTTTAAATTAATGTCATTGTCAAAAAATGGAGAGCTTTTAAGTTTACGAAGATCTTCAGTTCCTTCACTTATATCTTTAACTAGTTTATCTATTTTCTCAGTAGTCCATATATAGTTATTATTAGAATCCGGTCCTCCTATTGCTGACACTTTAGTTGAAGAGAAAGCTCCTCCTGACATTATATCTCTCATTTATTAGATTATTTCTGTAAGGTCAATAAACTCGTCGTTATCTTCCTCTTCTACTTCAATGTTTCCATCGACGTCTTTAATTAAATTAAACTTATTTCTAGGATCGATTAAATCAGTTTTGTCATCTGATGTATCTACTACATAGTCCGGTAGATTTGATATTATGTTTTTAGTTCCTACCGATACGAAATATTGACCTTCTTCAGGGTTTGATGGAACCGATGTTTCACTATCATTAACTGGACCTTCAGTATTTAAACCTTTGTATGTGTCCTCTAAAAATAAAACGTAATTAGCTTGCATCTTAGTAATATTTGCCATTTTATCTTGTAACTGTCCCATAACTTCTAATAATCTAGGTTGAGTATTTCCACCAGTAATTTCTTCCATCACTTTAATTAGTGCGATTTTTATTGTTTTAAGTTGAAAAAAGAAATTAGACATATTAATTGTATCTAATTCTTTCTTATGACGAGCATAATCAGATTTATCAAATATTCCAATATCAACAAAGTTCTTAAATAAAGAATCGGTAATATCTTTTGCTTTAGCGGTAAACTGCTCGCTCATTTCATCAAAGTCATATGGACTTATTGACTTTGTTTCGTTAGCTAGCTCAGCATCAATTAGCATGTCTTCATTATCTTGAGATGATATATTGCTTAGAAGAGATTCAATCTCGTTCTTCAGATGCCTTCTATTCTCTTTACTTATTTTACCTTCTGCCATTTTAGTTTAGATTTTTTTCGTACTTTTCGATAGCAGGATTCGCGTTAATCTTAATTTGTTTAACTGATTCTATCCAGTTGTAAACAATATCGTTTATTTTTTTAATGAATAAATCTAATGTAGAGTTAATATTGAACATTTGATTAGATAATGTATTTTTCATTATATTATCCTTGTAATTATACCCTAAATGTAATCGTTTCTCGTTTCTTTTATAGATCGGTCTATATATGCTATTTTTAGTCATTAGATACTATTATTTTATATTAGGACGTGGAACAATATCTGGTATTTTGATATTTACCGCTCCTAACGATTCGCCACTTGATATTCCTTCGTCGTAAACATTACCATGTCTATCAGTAAATCCGCCGCGAATTAAAGGTAATTGATTGTTTGTTATTATGATATCATTAAACTCATCTAATCCAACAAGTTTTGCATTTGGGTCTAATGTTCTCGCTCGTTCATTTTCTTCTCCTACAATAGTAATTGCTACTGAATCTACTCCATTAATCTCTTCAATTGCTTTAATAAGATCACTTTTAGGAATCCTTTTTCTTCTCGTATTATCTATAAAGTAATTAGCTAATGTATTGTTAATTTCATTTGTAATAATCTCTGGTGAAACGTCGTCGAATATTATGATAGTAGTGTTTATTACATATCTATTAATTACCGGGTCAACTAATTTAATATCAGTTGAAACTAATTTACTTCCAGTTTTTTCTATGTATCTTAATAATTTTTCTTTTTGATATTCACTCATTTTGAATCTATCTAAATTTGCTCCAAAATAATCTTGAGCAAATCCAAAGTTTTTTCTAATATCTGGAATTAAGAATAGGTTTAACACTCTATCATCCTCTTCATCTAAATATATAGATATTAAACTAAATAAGTTTAACTTACGTAGTACTATTTCGTAATGGTCAGCATTAACTAGTGCAAAACTCTTTGATGTGTTAGGTGCAATTAGTCTGGTTAATTCAGAATTTTCAGGATTAGCTCCGAAGTATGGAGGATTTGTCGTTACTATTGATATATAATCATTTAATTCTATTTCATCTCCTATTAATGAGAATCCAGTGTCTAAAAATGTATACTTAACTGAAGTAGGTTCTGTTGTTCTAATATTTCCAGCAGGACCTTCAGTTACTAAGTATTCTACTATTATTTCTGCTCCAGAGTTTGGAACTAATCCAAATGATCCGTTACCGAAGTAAATATCTAATCCACTAGTTATTCCAGTTTTTGTGATAAATCCTTTTCCCTCTCTTGGAATATCTAACATTGATCTATATTGAGTCCATGCTTCTCCATTTACAAAAACATTAACATAGAAATTATCAATAAAAAAGTTTTGAGGACTTCCAATAGAGAAGCTTTCTAATTTAATTCCTTTTGCAGTAAGAGTTTGAGTTTCAATAATTCCTTGACGTACGTTTAATTTTATTCCATCATCTTTTCCATTTAATGAAAATTTAATTTCATCAGATGGAAGATCTAATATATATGGCAACCCGTTAGTTACACACTCTAATCTTGTTAAATTAGGAATTATTACTAAATCTACAGGGATTTCTTCTGCTTCATCATTTATATTTAAAGATACTTCACCAGTAGAAGATACCGCTCTACTTGGATTATGGCCAGCTAAAGAAGCTAGTGAATAAATTGAAGTTACTCTGGTTGCTTCGTTGATATTCAATTCAGTAATCGCATCTTCTATATAATAGAATACGAGCTGAGTAAGGTTTTCTATTACAATTAAAATCTGTCCAAAAGGAGAAGCTGCAGTAAATACTGATTTATTTTGATTAAACTTTTCAGTTAAATATTCAATAGTATCTATTAATATATCCTCAATAGTGGCCCTTAATGATTTTAATATCTT
>CERI01115037.1_pt1 | contig 24029 bp, 20 predicted proteins | sample 350261 | NCBI WGS metagenome assembly CERI01 (sample SAMEA2620979, study PRJEB7988) | marine metagenome | isolation source: saline water (ENVO:00002010), including
ACTAAAGAAGTTAGAGAAGTTAAAGATTACGAAGATGATGAGGATGAGGAAGATGATGATGAGGATGATTATGATGATTATGAGGATGATGATGAAGATGATGAGGATGATGATGATGAAGATGTTTCTAAAAAGAATAAACAACGTAAATTACATGGTAAATGTGAAACACGACATTATTTAAAAACTCATCCAAAGTCTAAACTTAATGAATGTGCCAACAGTATGACATGTCAAAAGAATCCAAATGGGAAAGGCAGACGATGTGTATTAAGAAAAAAAGAGACAAAGAAGAATAAATTATTAAAGTCTCCACCCAAGAGAGAGAGTTCATTTCAGAAGATTTTTGGAAGTCCAGTAGATGAAAATAAAGATTTGTTTCAAAATAAATTATTATTATTTAAAAAGTTTTTACTTGATGAACGTGATATTTTGGAATCCAGATTAGATAATGAGTTTATTAATGATAAAGAGTATTTTGAAGAAGAATGGTTTATTGGTGTTAATAGTATTTACAATAAAATTGAGAAGATGATGAAAACTTTACAAAAAATAAAAGGTATTACATATGAAGAAAAGTTAGAGAAGTTAACTGTATTTTATCAAAATATTGAAGAGACGATAAATAGTGTTCATGATACAAATGATTCAAATACTTTGAGAGAAATTACGAATAATATTAATTTATATTTGGACGAATAAATAGTTCAAAAACATTAAATTTTAATCATTGTTAAATCGAATAATATTTAAACATCTATGGATTATGGAAAAGAATTGTTTAATTATTTATATGTAGAGAAGTTAGCAAGTGTTGTAGTAATATTTACCCGGATTATTGATACGGTATTGGGTATTCAATCAAAAATAACGCAAAGTAATAAAGATCTTGTAAAAGTTTCTGTAGAATATTCTTATCAGAAATTTTTGAGATTTATAGATAAGAAGCCAGATGAAGAAGATTTAGAGAATGCGATTGAATTGTCAAGAGAATTCTTTTTTGATAATGGTAAAATTTGGAATATATTACCAGATGATAAGTTGTATGTTTTTATAAGAGAGGAGATACGAAAACGGAATGATATTCCTGAATTTTTATTATTCAATAAATAAACTTATTTAAATTCGCTATTCCAGTATTCGTGTTTATTTGATGTGAAGTCTTTTACAAACATGACATGACTATATTGTTTTTTAGTTAGTTCAAATGCATGTCCAAAATCAATAATTGATATATTATTATCATTGTCAATCATAAAATTGTATCCAGTTACGTCTGGATAAATTATACCAATATTTTTTAATTTTTCAACTATTAGTTTTATTTTTTTCATGGTTCCATTTTTGATAATTTCTTGGAGTCCCTCTGGAGTATCCCCAAACATATCAGCAACGGACATTCCATGATGTTTTTCCATTTTTAGAATTTTTGTATGTTTATTGTAACTAATTGGTTTAATAGTTGTTATACCAGAATTGTATGTTTTTAGTTGTAATAAATATTCAGATTCTTCAACATTTTCTTTTGTAAAATATTCCATTTGCCTTATTTTTATAAATAAATCTTTATTATCATTTTTATTTTTTCTTTATCTTTGAGTAAATATTTCTATATAAGAATTATTTGACAAATGAAGACTATAATATGATGTATTCTCTATTTTTACTTATGAATGTTGCTACAGCATTTAAAGGTTCTTTCAATGGTTTTTCTAGTATGCCTGGTGGATTTGGATGGGCTAATACTAAAGGTCTTGTAGATACATTTGGAAATGAAGATTTTATGGAAAAATATCCGGATGCTCCTGCTTATATCCGCGAGGCTGAAATCAAACACGGTCGTGTAGCGATGCTTGCTGCTGTTGGTTTTCCCATTTCTGAATTGTGGCATCCTCTTTTCGGTGGAGATATTGATGTACCTTCGTATATTTCATTTCAGGCTACTCCTCTACAAACTTTCTGGCCTATTGTTCTAGGAGCGATTGGTCTTATTGAGTCAACGTCAAGTCTTACGAAGTTTGAGAGTCCTCTTGTTTCTCCTTTCACACTAAAGAAGAATCATAAAAGTGGCGATCTTGGATTTGACCCACTTGGTTTAAAACCAAATAATCCTCGACAACTTCGGAAGTATGTTGAGGCGGAACTCAATGTTGGTCGTGTAGCAATGCTTGGTATTGCGAGTATGGTTGGTGAGGAACTAATTACTCATTCAACGTTATTTTAATTTTTTTCTTTGGCGGCTTTAATAAGCCAACTTGATGATTGAATTTTATCACCAAGTCCATCTCTTAGTTCAATTCCGAGTTCATCGCATATTTTTGCTTCAGGGATTGATTGGTTTGTTTGATCGCCACCGTTTGTAAATATATGTGGGTGTAGAAGAGCGATTGATTTACAGACAGTTCTATCATCATCAATGGATTCAATTGCCATATCAACACATTCGAGTTCGCGAACAATTTTAACTCTTTCGGCAGCTGGCATAAATGGTTTTCCTTTTTTCAATGTGGCTTGTCTGTCATTATTTACAATAACGACAAGTTTATCACCTAGTTTTTTTGATTTTTGGAGGTATTCTATGTGTCCATAGTGAATTGGGTCAAAGTATCCAGAAGCGACAACGATGCTTTTCATATATTTTAAGTAAAAATAAATAAATAATCTGGATTTTAAATATTTGTTTTTGAGAAATTGACGAAACGTTAATTGTTTTAGGTAAATTTATGACAGAAACTTCAAATATAACGGATGTATCTACATGTATTTTTTTGATTGATTTAAAGCCGAAGACTATAGATTTTCAACCACTGATAGAAGAGACAATTCAAGCGGATAATATTTGGGAGTGGTTGAAAAATGAGAAAGAAAAGTTTATTAATTGGTTAGACAATGAATTTAATTCATGTGATAATGAATAATTAAATGATATTTTCTTGTATAAAATTAAATAAAAATGAAATATTATAAATGACTATTATGCATTTCATTAATCCGTTTAGATGATAATGCTGCTTATCTAGGTATGAAATTCAGGACCTATCTGATGGAGTGTTAACTTCTCAAGATGTTTCTAATATTTTTTTCGTTTTCTGTGCTTCCAGATATTGAAGACTCAGATTTGTAAATTTAATGAAAATAAAATTATTTGTTAATGCGAAAAGTTTCCTTTTAAAATATTAAATTTACTTAAATTCAGGTAATGTTTTATGACGACTATAAGTCATTTTATATGTCCACAAGTAATAAGAATCGATAATATTAAACTACAAATTCTTTCTGAGATTGAATTTGACTCTATACCAGTTCATGCTGTTTATTTAGCGGATTGCCTAATTGAGATAAAATGTGTTAATAAATTTCCATTATCAACAAATCCAAAATACGAGATACAAGATTTATCTGGAAATGTTTTAAGTAAAGTTCAGTTACTTGAACTTTTTGAAGATTTAATGCCTCATTTGAGACATGCTGATGTTTCTGGAGGTTCTATAAATGAATTATCCATAATTGGAGCACCATTGACACTTATTAATAAAGATTTGTCTCAATTATTATATGAAGATGATTTGCTGGATATATCTGGAAATATAAAAATTAGAGATGAAATTTATAAAACTCTTTCTTCATATTTGACAAACCATCAGACTTTATGTCTTCAAAAGGTTTTTGTAGATTTATCTGGAGGAATTACAGAACAAATGAATACTCCATTTCATATTTCAGATAAATTAAAAGGTCTCGAGACATTAAGTAATACGGATGATGACAAAAATACAAAATCCTATTTGAATGCATTTCTAAGGAATAGCACGAATAATGAGGTGTTTGGATCTAAATCGATTCAGTCCCTTATATTTATTGTAGCATCACAAGTATCATTAATGCCAAACCTTCAAGGGTGTCATTGTTTAAGTCGTTCTTCGTTGGCAGCGATAGGTGGCATTGATCAAAAGTTTTTATTTGGAAACGAGCCTGAAGATCCATTATATCCAGAGGGCGATGTTAATCATGGTATTTGGTATGCGGCTGTTTGTTTCAAGATAAAAAACGAGATTGAAGAAATCGATGACCCAGGAGAAATAGATATGGGCACGGGTTCTGGGTCATGCTAGATTTCGGGCACGGGTTCTGGCTCAGGTTCAGATATTTATTTCTACTGATGGTTTTCTACCCAAAAAAAACTTATTATACACTATAAATGTCCTCGAAATGTATCGTTTCTTACGTTCGGGGGCTTTTATAAGTAAAACGAATAAGATGGTCGCTGGAAATCAATCCTATCATTTAAATTTTGATTATTTTAATTATTTTTTAGTTTTAAGATGTCCTCTTTTTGTACTTTTTTTTCCTTTTCTTTTATTATCATTGGTTTCTACCATATGACTGTCTATTGATTTTTCCAATTCTAGAATGTCACTCGTCCACATTTCAGTAGTGGTTATTTTTTCAATTTTATCATATTCGTCCAATTTGACTTGATACGTATTTTCAAGTTGATGAACCATATCAGTAGTCAGTTGATAAATTGGCATGTTGATAAGATAATTGAATGTATCATTGTTATCTTTTTTGAATTCCTTTTCTTCAAGGAATTTATTGAGAGATTCCTTAGAATGTTTTCTTACATCAAGTTCTCCAGATATGACCATCTTAATGAATCGTACCTTATTTTCAAGAATGGTCATTTCTTTTCTAAGTTTATCAAGAAGATATGCCTTTCGTGTGTCATAAAACTTCAATCTATGAACATAGAATTCGTCAACAATTTCTTCATAATTTTTGTATTTTTTAACTGAACCATTAACAGAGTACAAATGCATATTCGTAGTGCTAATTTTTGAAGTTAGACGAAACCTCTTCTCAATATTATCAAATAATTCACCTGAATGCTTTTCTTGAGCCGCTTTTTGAAGCCACCCGGATAAAATCATAGGGTCAATTTCAATTTCAAAATGTGCGTTTGACTCAGTGCTTTGGCTTCTATAGTTTTTAATACCTTTAAATTCCGTTTTGACTGGTTTCTTTTCCTGTTTTTTATCAGGTTTAGTCTTATTGGTATTCTCCGCAACAATATCGTCAATAAATATTTTGAATGTCTCAAAACTAGTTCCAATTGGTAGTTCATGGACAAGAATTGTCTTATAATTGATAATATCATATAGTCCCTTTGTCAAAATACCTTTGTCGTCAAGATTTATTACTTTACCCTTAAATCCATGATAGTATGGTAGCAGTTTATGACAAGATGTACCATTCATTTTTGATTTAATAAGTTGAACCAAATCTTTAGGATTATAGGATGGAATTGATGTGCTATATCCAGTTCCAATACCCTGACATCCATTACAGAGTATAAATGGGATAACCGGATAGTAATATCTAGGTTCAACCATAAGACCATCGTCATCAATGTAATCAAGAATAGGTTCATCATCTGGATGGAACGTTTTATAACTAATGTCAGATAGTTGAGTATGTAAATACCTAGGACTACCAGCATCTTTTCCACCAAGAAGTCGTGTACCAAACTGTCCATTTGGTTCAAGAAGATGAATGTTATTTGAACCAACAAAGTCTTGTGCCATGGAAATAATTGCCTTATTCAAACTTTCTTCTCCGTGATGATAACCCGAATGCTCCGAAACATACCCCGCCAATTGAGCAACCCGAATCTCATTTTTCAATTTTCTTTTAAAGCAGGAGAATAAAATTTTCCTTTGAGATGGCTTAAGTCCGTCCATAATATGTGGAACTGAACGGTGAAGGTCATAATTTGAAAAGTGAATTAATTCCTTATTGATAAAATCACTATATGGAACCTTTTGGGATTCGTCTAAAATATCTCTTTCATCATGATTTTGTAGCCAATTTTTTCGGTCGTTGCTTCTATCCCGATTGAAAGCCATATCAATCGTATTTGCGGAAGTTTCTCCCCAAATGTATTCCTGTTTCATCATGTTTTTGAAGTATTGTTTTGCTTCAGTTGTAGTAGATGTACCAAGTCCTTTGTAATACTTGATTTTCCATCCCTTTCTATCAGCATTATCGGTTTTCCACTGTTCATATTTTTGTAGAGAATAGAACAACATTTCCGCTGACTTGTTGATAGTTTTAACAATTGGGGTTTGCATGCACTGAACAAATCCTTCAATCTTAAGTAATTCTGGCCAGAATGTATCTAACCAATTGATGATAAGACCTTTAATATGCGAACCATCATAATCCTGATCAGTCATAATCATAATGTGTCCATAACGAAGTTTTAATGTATCAGTATATTTAGCCCCTTGTTCAAGACCAAGGATTTGCTTCATATGTATCAATTCAACATTGTTCATTACTTGTGCGTGTCCCGCTTTTGTCGTCACTTTTTCACGAGCATTAATGACCTTACCCCGAAGTGGAAACACACCATACAAATCTCTACCAATTACACTTAGACCCGCAACAGCCATTGCTTTTGCGGAGTCTCCTTCTGTAAGAATAAGGGTACAGTCATTTGATTTTTTACAACCAGCTTCATTCGCATCGTCAAGTTTGGGAATACCATAAATGCGAGATTTCTTCTTACCATCTGTCTTCTTAATCTGTTTAGATTCCTTGAATTGGTAGGTTTCTACAACTTTATCAATTAAACCAAGTTTAATCAATGAATCATAGAAACGATCTGACAATTCACATTTTGAACCAAATTTTGAAGCAGGTGTCGTTAGATAGTCTTTTGTTTGACTATCAAAAGAAGGATTCACAATAATACTATTCACAAGAAGAAACAAATGCTCACGAATATAACTTGCTTTCACAGTTATTTTCTCTTTCTTCAAAATAACTTCAACCATTTTCTTACAAATGTGTTGAAGAACGTATTCAACATGTTTACCACCTTTTGCAGTATGAATACCATTTACAAAAGATACATTTTTGAATTCATCGCTAATCCCGACAGCAACCTCCCATCGTGTGCCACATGTTTCAACAACAATATTATTACTCTCAAGAAACATAGAACTAAAATCTTTGAATCGTTTCACAGGAATAATATCGTTATTGAACTTCACTTTAACACCACCACTACAAGCAGCGACCTCATACGCCCTCCTTTTAAAGATTTCAATCATATCCTTTGACCACCCCGTAAGATTAAATCTCTCAAAATCTGGAAGAAAGGATATTTTGGTATACTCTTTAATATTACTTATTTTCTTGATAACTGGTTCTTCTCGGTCAACCATATTATTTTGAAAACGTTGGTAATATTTCTTTTTAGTGTTCAAGTCAACTGTCTCAACTTCAAACCATTTTGAAAATATGTTTGCCAGTTTGGCACCATATCCATTTTTACCACCAGTTATACGTTCTTCACCCTCCGTGTAATTGGTGCTAGTTAATAATTTGCCAAATATCATTTCAACAGTATAAATATTATGTTCCGGGTGCATCAATATGTCAATACCCTTACCATCATTCTCGACAGTGACAACACCACTCTCTGGATTTACTTCAATATTTATATATGATACTTTGGAAGTTTTTGAATTCCGGCATCGGATAAACTGATCCCAAGCATTCACGATGACTTCATCGACAATCTTATATAGTCCAGGAATGTATGATAAGTTTTTCTGAATCATTTTATCCTCTTCTACTTTCCAACTCATTTCTGTATGAGTCTCGGTTGAACCAATATAAGTATCACATATTTTATAAATATGCTCACGATGAGTATGAGATTTATATTTGGCAACTCGCTGTTGTTCCGTTAGTTCAGTCATATTTTATATATATGTTGTATATTCTTATCTTGTATTATTATTTCATCATTTTTTTCCTATATGGTCCTCAAATAAAATAAAAATGATATAAGAACTTATAACAAAATATATACAAGAATTGTTAAAATTGCGATGAAGACCCCATCATGTGAACAAAATAATATTTTAAATTCAGTGAGAGATGGAAATTCTGTTATTGTAGATTCGGTCGCTGGTTCTGGAAAAACAACAACAAATTTATGGATTGCCAAATCTCTACCAGAGAAGTCAATTTTGCTTTTAACGTACAATCGTCGTTTAAGAATTGAAACAAAAACGAAAATTATCCAAGAAAAAATATCAAATATGGATGTTCATACATATCATTCGTTTTGTGTGAGATATTTTAACAAAAAATGTTTCACAGACGAGGGAATTGAAAAGTTCTTCAAATCAAATAAAAAGTTTTCTGCACTTTCAAAATTCCTATATGATATTGTTATTATTGACGAGGCACAAGATATGACTGAATTATATTTTACTATAGTTATTCATATAATTCGGTTGTGCTCTAAGAAACCAAGTCAACTTTGTGTTCTGGGAGACGTTCGTCAAAGTATTTACGAATTTAAGAATGCCGATTATAGATTTTTATCAAGGGCCGATTCTATATTTCAAGATTTGTATAATAATTGGAAAAGACATACTTTACACGAAACATTTCGTTTGAATTCAAATATGACTAATTTTATAAATAATACCATATTCAAAGATTCGTTAATGATTTCAAGTAAACCTTCCGATGTAAAACCAAAATATATTATTTGCGATGTTTTCTCATCTGGAGAACGGTCGTGTATCCTAAGAGAAATACGTAATCTGTTAAAGATTTATAACCCAGAAGATTTCTTTGTAATATCTCCATCTGTGAAAAATCCAAAGTGTCCATTGCGACAAGTTGCGAATGAACTATCGAATATGGGTGTTAATATTTTCGTTCCAGTAAGTGACGATGAAAAACTTGATGATGATTTAGTCAAAGGTAAAATGGTATTCTCAACACTTCATCAAACGAAAGGACTTGAAAGAAAAGTTGTATTAATATTCACATTCGATAGTTCATATTTCAAATTATATGACCGAGATAAGTGTCAATGGACCTGTCCAAATGTATTGTATGTGGCATTGACAAGATCAACTGAACGTTTATATATGATTCATCATTATGAAAATAATTATTTACCATTTCTATATAAGTCGAGATTGTCTGAATTCGCAGACGTAATCCAAGATAAGATTGTTAAAGTAAAACCACATTTTAATAACAATAAGACACAAAATACTGCGGTGACAGATTTAATACGTCATATGTCCCCAAAGTGTCTTAATCAAGCACTATCGTATCTTGAAATTACGACTATTCGGCCCAGCGATTATATGATTGATGTTCCAAATAAAATAAAACAGAAGACGACTTGTGAGAATGTATCTGATATTACAGGTATAGCTGTTCCAACTTATTATGAATTCAAGCAAAAGGGAACAATGACTATTTTAGAAGAATTAAAAAAATCAAATTTTATGCCAAGTAATAAAATAAATACAAAACAATGCTGTATCTTGGATTCTGATGATGAAGATGATGAGGAAGAGACTGTCTTTGAAGAGGATTTTGAGAAAATTGAAAATCTACTAAAGCTTTCTAATCAGTGGAATGCATTTGTATCTGGTTATAATCATAAATTGACTCAAATTAAGAATTACAATTGGTTAACAAGAACTGCTTTAGACCAATGTATTGATAGATTTAAAAGTTTAAATCTATCAGAATGTGCTCAATTTGAAGTTAAGTTTGAAACAGAAGGATATCCAGAATTATGTTTTCGGAGGTTAGGAGGCTTTGTTGATTGTATTGATAAAGATAACTTGTACGAATTTAAGTGTGTCTCAAATATTGAATCAGAACATATTATTCAAACAGCTCTATACATGTATCTTCATCATCGGGAAAAATTACTATCAAAAAATTACAATTACTATATATTCAATATATTGACCGGAGAAATGAAACAAATTCGTTCATCTCTCGATAATTTAATACTAATGGTAAGATATCTATTTGAGACAAAGTATCTTAAAACAGGAAATCTACAAACTGATCAAGAATTTGATAAAACTATGCGAGACATTTTAGGAGTTATTCTATAAATTCTATAAAAATATACAATAATATGTTTATTTACAAAAATTGTATAATTCTATTAATTTAGAAGAATTTTTTTCAGAACCTTCAAAATCAGTATAATCCAATTGTTTGACACTATAAACATTAGAAAACTTGGAAGATGTGTGGTGATTCGTAGAATATCCATTAAGTTTGGACACCCTTAAACTTGTGAAATTAGGACCAGATACACGACTTGCCTGAATACTTTTTGGACCATTCAAACATTTTTGTATTTCAAATTCTACAATTTCATCTTTGTACAATGTGTGAAAATCATGCTCTGGTAATATTAGGTTTGACCAATGTACAAATATATCATGTTCAATATTAAATTTTGGTTTATGACTTATAAAACCATAGCCTAACTTATTATTAAACCATTTAACCTTACCACGTACTCTAGGTCTGTTTTTTTTAATCATATCTTAATTAATATTTATAAAATTATAATTTTAACTCAAAAATTTTAATTATAGTTATACTAATAATGTATGAGATATTATTAATTCTTGCCATAATATCTATTATAATTTATCTTTATGTAAGTTCATACAAACCTTCTTTAGTATACGTGCGTTCAGATGTAGACAAGAATATTTATATAGTAAGAAACCTTGAAAATAAAAAAAAAGCTGCAAATACTTTAGCAAAAGTAAGAATTAAATTAGACGAACTTTGTGAAAAACTAAAAAATAAATTTAGAAAAGGAGATAAAAGAGTAAATCTTCTTCTTAAAAGATTCAACTCAAATGAATTAAGAGAATCTTTACCAAGAGGAAAACAAACTAGTTACAGCATAAACAAGGGAGAAAAAGTTGTTATTTGTCTTAGATCAAGAAACAAAAACGAAACCATTACTGATGTTAATACTCTTACATTTGTTGCAATTCACGAATTGGCTCATGTTATGAGCATATCTGTTGGTCATAACACCGAATTTTGGAATAATTTTCGGTTTTTGTTGGCACATGCGATACATTGGAAGATTTACAAACCACAAGATTTTGAGAAGACCCCTAAAAAATATTGTGGTCTCACAATAACTTCATCTCCATTAGCATTAACAGATTTACAAAAATATATTAATTTTTAATTTTTGAAAATGAAATAATCTTTATGAAGGTTATGGAGATAAATAAATCTCATTGTTGTACACATTACACATGTAGTTCATGTCGAAAATTTACAAATTGGAATGTAGAACAAATGTTTATATTTCATTTTCCAGGAACAATATATAACAATCACCAATTTCTTTTTTTATGCGAATATTGTTTATTTGAAACGTTTGTTTATATACCATCACCAGTGTATAATTTTTTTTCAATCGACTATTTCTTTAAAGCAGTAATAACGAACAACATAATAGCTTTAAAATATTTAGGTGATATAGTTTTAAAAAATAAGAATAATTATTCAATTTTATTTCCATACTCGGATTTCCCAAGTTACGCATCATTATTTTATTACTTTCTAATTTGGTATGAGAAAAATCAAATATCTCAATATATTATTGATACATTAGTAAAAAATATTGGTATTCCATTCTCTTGTGGTGGGTTATTCGTTGACAGTTTAATTGTTAAAACAGAAATGAACCCAAGTCTTAAATCCTATCTTATATCATTAAGAAATATTCGTTTGAGAGAAAATTATAATTTATCTAAACTTAATACATTTTTGCCAGAGGAAATCATTGAAATCATCATTACTTATTAAAACTCACTAAATATGAATTAATACATTCATCAGAAGTAAGTTAAATTTTTAATTAAATTTAAACTTATATATATATATATAAATAAATGGCGGATATATCTAAAGGAACAAAAATTTTTAAAACAAAATGTTCGCAATGTCACACTTTCGCCCACGGTGATCCACATAAACAAGGTCCCAATTTATTTGGAATTGTAGGAAAAAAGACTGGTCAAGCTGATGGATATAGTTATTCCAAAGCCAATATAGCAAAAAATATTATTTGGAATGAAGAAACATTATTTGAATATTTGAAAAATCCAAAGAAATATATTCCAGGTACAAAAATGGTGTTTTCTGGTATAAAAAAAGAGAAAGAAAGAACTCAATTGATTGAATATTTGAAGACATTGTGTTGAATATAAGCACCTTATTTTTTCATTATCATAGTAAACGTCACAGGGTTATGTATAGTATTCCAGACATTTTGAGCAGTCAGAAAGTAATTTGGTGTTAATTTGTCTTTACGAACACGAATTGGTTTCCATTGGTGATATTTTTGGGCATTTGTATCATAGACCATCTCGACAATATCTCCATCATTTATAACACTTCCATTCCAAGTATCATTTGGACAACATCGTAAGGCATTCCCTACAATAGGAATGATAACTGTATTATATTTCTCATTTTCTTTCTTTTCTGGAGTAAATTCTTTGACATAACTATCTTTTGATGTATTTGAATACAGTACATATAGAACACATTTCTTACATTTTGAAACAACATAGTCTGTGTTTATTTTATTTAAAATATCTACATCTTTATCCAATATTTTAATCTTGAAATCAATACTGTTGAAATGCGAATCTTTCCATTTTAGAAGGCGTTCAAATTTACATCCAGATTGAATAAATTTACTGTTGTTATTCGAATATAAATCGTTTCCGCCAACTTTATCAATTGGTGTGAATATTAAACCATCATTCTCGTATGATTGTTTTTCTATTTCATTCCAACATTCCTGGCATTTAGAATGGAAGTTTTCTTGTGATAATCTATAAAACTTTTTTAGAATTATTTTGAAAGAAATTCCATCATAGGCTGTCTTTGATTCGTTAAAGGTTTCCAGTACCGATTCCGCAAGTCGAATTCTTTCGTCAAACGATTCTTGTCGAATATCTTTTTTTGAGATGAAATAACAATCGAATATCAAAAAATGTGCTATTTTTTCGCCATGTTTTGTAATATTTATAAACTCTCCGTCAAATATGGTTCCAGAGTATTCTGAATTGAAATAGCATCCAGTTGACTTGAAATAATTTACAGTATCTTCCATTATGAACAACTCCCCGTTATGAGTTATGAAACCAAGCATCCGTAATCCATCAGATTTAGGTGCAAGTCGGTATTCGCTACAATCATATAGTAATTCGTAATATTTATCCATAGTAAGAGATACAACTTTTGGGGATAGTTTGTAATATGATTTTTTATAAAGAGTTGAACATACATTATTAGATACTATGTTCATGTAATGATTTCCAACTGAAAATAATTGAGGAAGAGTTGAAATAATATTGGTATTCCGATTTATACATAAAAGAATATTAAGGGTTTTTAACCATAAATCCGTATCAAATCTTAAATCTGGAAGATATTCCAATTCTATTTCATATGTATTCTCATTAGAATGAGATGTAACTATTGTGATATCAATTCTATATAATAAATGGGTGTCAAAAGATGTCCTTTTTTTTAGTCTATAATATTTATCTAATTCTTCCCAAGTATTAATCGCATATTTTAGGTTGTCATTTTCGTTATGAATATTCTCCTCAAGATTTAAATTAAAACAGCAACCAAAGTCTTTTGAAAATGAACTTGAAACCTTCGTTTTACTTATAACCTTCAACTTATCATATGGTATATTTTTTAAACTATTTGTCTTGAAATATTCATCTACATATATCTTCCCAGTTATTGTAAAACGAAATTTATATACAAATATATCAAGTGTAATTTCTTCATTTCTTGAGCATATCCAATTGACACTATTTTGAAAATACATTATTATACGTTCACAGCTTGTTTGAGTCGGTTTTGGATGCTTGAGTAAACATTCAAACTCAAATTTATTTTTTTGTGCTTTATGTGAAAACTTAGAAATCGTGTCAAAGTCTTTTTTACTAAATTTCATAGTGTTATTGTGATTTGGTTTTGATTTGATTGTTCTTGTTTATAGTTTGTTTATAGTTTGTTTATAGTTTGTTTATAGTTTAGAAGAATATTTCATGACTATGATTGCTGGTCAGATCATCATACAAATTATGTTTTGCCGCATTTGTAATATTTTTATATTGGTTTCCAAATTTTGTATATTTTAGAATTGGGAATGATTTTTCTTCTTCATTATTTGTAAACTTTTGGTATTCCTGAATACGTGAATCTAGTTTTGTCATACCGACACCAATAGGTCTTCCAGTCACACATAAAAAATCAACAAGAAACTGTATCCAAAAATTATGGAGACATCCTGTTCCAAAGAAATTGGTAAATTTACCAAAAAGCCATTTTTTGGTAAATAATATACCTTCATCATTATATATTTGTTGTAGTTCAATTGATGTACAGTTTATAAGCGATTCAAATTTCGATGTATGATTTTCGATTGATTCACCTACTGATGCTGCATGAAAACTGTCCAACATCTTTTGAGTTAGTGGTGGCATTATGACAGACACTAAATAAAGTCCAATTTGTTTTATGTCTCTTATATTTTCTGGAATATTTGATGGGAACTGAATTAATGCTTTGTTATAATCCATACATAATCCATCATCTCCCTGAATTATATCGTCTAAATGGTAAGCTAGGCGTCTAGATATATATCCCGTCTCTGCTGTTTTTAAAGATGTAGATATAACAGCATTTCTTGTAGATTGACAATCTTTGAAATGTAAATCGTCGTCATAAACTCCTTCTAGCATTGTTCGTATTTTACTTTTATGGACTGACTTTCCTTTTGCACCACTGTCAATCATTAAATCAACTTCTTCAAAATCAAAACCAATACTAAAACCATTATAATATGAATTGAAACACCCCATTTTATATACTTCGTGTATGTTATCAAGAATTTCTTTATTTTTGTCCGGTAATGATACATTCATAATGTATTCATGTATTTGGGATTTACGAACATAGTCTTCTTTTAAACACATACCAACAACAGCATCCTGAATTACAGATGGTGACAAACTTGAGTCTCCATGATTGATAATTACATGTTTTATATGTAAAACTTCAAGTTCGGATTGAGATATTTGTGGCAAATGTATATTTATTTCATCTCCATCACAATCCGCATCAAACATACTGAAAACTCCCGGGTGCATCTGAACTGTACTTTCCTTTGTCCATATAAGTTCCATTGCTACAAGATTAGACTCTCTCAATGTTGGCTGACGGTTTACAAGAACAAGCTCTCCATTATTTAATTCTCGAACAACCTTTTCACCTTCCTTTGGTTTCCGGTATTTTGTATCAAACATTCTTCCATTTTCTTCTATTACCGCAACAGTTTTGATTCCAATTGAATAGTTTTCTATAAGTGTTAATTTTCGTTTCCATTTAATTGGTAATCCAACTTGTGTTAGCATAAGTTCTGGATTCGGTGATAAGACAGATCTAGCTGTGAAATTACATCGTTTACCACAAATATCTTGTCGCCAGCGTCCGTTCTTTCCACCTTTCCACCTGCTTTTTATTTCTTCAATTATAGATTTGACTAAATTATTTTCCTCATCAACTTCATTAACTTCATCAACTTCATCAACTTCATTAACTTCATTAACTTCATCAACTTCATCAACTTCATTAACTTCATTAACTTCATTAACTTCATTAACTTTATCGTTATCAACTGGGTTATGATTCAAGTAAGATTCACATTTATTTTTATCATCATTATCATAAGAATCTTCTGAATTATCAGTTTCCTTTTTTATAAAATTGAAGTACTTTATATACAGTTTATGTAAATTATCCTTGTATTCTCCATCTGGACGAATCATATTTGGATAACAATCAAATGGTAGTACTAAAATTCCACCAATATTAGTAAGACATTTTTTTGATAAAAATAATGGATTATATGGTTTTGTTTTTGAAGTAATATCAGTCTCATTCAAAAAACTAAATGAGATTCCTTTTATCATTGTGTTTTGTTTGTTTTGTTTTGTTTATCTATCTCAAGTCTGGACCATCAATATAATATATAGCTACAGACAGACCAAAAGAAATTGTCGTTAGAGTTAAAACAATTGTTTCTATAAGCATATATTTATATATATATATTTCAACAGAAACTATATATTTATTTTCTGGAACTTTCAAAATTATCTATAAACCATTTAACCGATTTCTGAATACCGACTTCGATATTTGTAAAATCAAACTTACCATGTAATCTCAAGAATTTGCTATTATCCGCAGTCTTTTTGAATTGACCGTCAGAAAATGTATCGTCGAAAACTAAATTATCTGTGTAATTAAATGCTTTTGCTATACACGTTGCGACATATTTTATGGATATTTCATCACTTTCACTTACTGAAAGTATAATTGGTTCTTTATCATCATATGTATCAAGTGTCCATAGAATTAGTTCTGCTAAATCTTTTGAGAATATAAATTGTCTTAATGGTTTTCCAGTACCCTTTATTTCAAATGGTTCATTATTCTGTTTGGCTATGAAACATTTATGTATTAATGCGGGAATAACATGACCATTTTCTAGTGAAAAATTATCATGTGGACCATAAATATTTGTTGGAATAACGCACACAAACTTATCATTATATTGTTCATAATAAGACCTAGAATGAATTTCTAACATTCTTTTAGCATATGCGTAAGGATAATTAGAATCATGGGGAGGACCAGTATGTAACATAGTTTCATTAATTGGATAATTAGTTTTATCTGGAAAGATACAAGTTGATAAACATGAAACACATTTTTTAACTTTGAAATCATGACAACATTTTAAAATATTATAATTTATAAGTGTGTTGACTTCAAACATGTCGACTTTATGATTAAGATTGCGAAAAAGTCCTCCAACAAATGCAGCTAAATGAATAACATAGTCTGGTTTGAAGTTTCTGAATAATTCGATGGTGCTTTCAAGATCAGTTAAATCGCAACACTTTGATGATAAAAATTTATAATTATATTTTTCATATCTATCGTTAGATATAGATACATTTTCTATAGCTTTTCCGACTAGTCCGGTTCCACCAGTTACTAAAACATTCATTAAATTAATTGATATATAATTTAAATTTGTATACAAAAATAATTATTGTTATATTATTAAAGATATGTCCAAAATAGCATTGATAACTGGTATAACTGGACAAGATGGTTCGTATTTAGCGGAACTCTTATTAGATAAAGGATATATTGTTCATGGTATTGTCCGTCGATCTTCTGACTTTAACACTCGAAGAATTGAACACATAATAGATAAAATTCATCTTTCTTATGGAGACGGTTCTGATACAATTAACATCTTATCAATTATTAAAAAGATACAATCTGAAAATAAACATTTTGATCGTCTTGAAGTATATAATTTAGCTGCTATGAGTCATGTTAAGGTATCATTTGAGATGCCCGAATTCACTTCGGTAGCCAGTGGAACAAGTGTTCTTCATGTTTTGGAAGCTATCCGACATTCAGGTATACCCCTTGATAAAGTTAGATTTTATCAAGCATCAACTTCTGAATTATATGGTAAGGTACAAGAGGTTCCGCAAAAAGAAACAACTTCATTTTATCCACGTTCTCCATATGGAGTCGCAAAAATGTATGGATATTGGATTACAATAAATTACAGAGAATCGTATGGAATGTTTGCTTGTAATGGTATCTTGTTTAATCATGAAAGTCCAAGACGTGGTCCAACCTTTGTTACAAGAAAGGTCACTATAGGACTCGCAAATATCCTCAAAGGTAAACAAGACTGTTTAGTAATGGGAAATTTAGATTCTAAACGTGATTGGGGACACGCAAAAGATTATGTTGAAGGAATGTGGAGAATTTTACAATCCGACGAAGCCGATGACTATGTATTATCTACAAATGAATATCATTCGGTAAGAGAATTTATTGAAATCGCCTTCAAATATAAGAATATAGATATAAAATGGAGAGGAACCGGTGTAGATGAAGAAGGATATGACGCAAAGACTGGGAAAGTTTTAATCAAAGTTTCTGAAAAATACTTTAGACCAGCCGAGGTTGAAGAATTATTAGGTGATTCAACAAAGGCGAGAACCAAATTGGAATGGAAACCACAACATTCATTCGAAAGTTTGGTTAAAGATATGGTAGATTCGGACTGCTCTTAAAAAACACAGTTTATTTCAATTCGTTATAAAAAAAAATGATGTATTATGATTATAAACAATACAAATAAGAAATTATGGATAAAAACACTATTTTGATTGTTGAATCGCCAGGAAAATGTAAAAAAATAGAAAGTTTAACTGGAATGAAATGTATTGCGAGTTATGGACATATTATGGATATTCCATCTAATATAAAATGGTTCGATCCAAACGATATTTCTCCTCCATATGACGTCACGAATGAAAAGAAAAAGGTTGTATCTGACATCAAGAAAATAGTTGGTGCTAAGAAAGAAAAGAGACGAGTTTTGATAGCAGCTGACATGGATAGGGAAGGCGAAGCAATATCCGAGAATTTGATGCGAGTACTTAAGTTAGATACATCAAAAGCTGAACGAATTCGTTTTAATCAAATAACTGGACCCGCATTAAAAGCAGCAATAGATAATCCAGGGGTATTAGATAAAAACTTATTTCATGCACAACAGGCTCGTAGAGTTTTAGATATTTTATATGGATTTATTGTATCACCCATATTATGGTCTCATATACAAAAAGGACTATCCGCAGGTAGATGTCAATCCCCGGCAGTAAGGTTGTGTCTTGAAAGACAACGTGAACAAGAGCCTGGGGATAAATTTCATAAATCAACTGGTAAATTACAAATAAATGACGAAGAAGAAATAGACATTATTCGTAAAGACAAACTAAATACGATACAAACACAAGACATATCTAAATGGGTTGACGCAATAACCGAAAGTAAAAATATGATTGTTAAAGATATCAAAAAATCAGTGAAAAAAACTTCACCACCACCACCTTGTATTACATCATCTCTTCAACAAGAAGCATACAAACGATTTGGTATACATCCAGATCAATGTATGAAAAGTGCACAGAAATTGTATGAGCAGGGATATATCACATATATGCGAACAGATTCTATTGAATTGTCTCCAGAATTTAGAAAAGATGCCGAAAATTTTATAAAGAATAAATTTGGGGATAAATATTATAAAGGAAAGATATATGGGAGTAAACCTAAAACAAAAGTCAAGTCCCAAGAGGCACATGAAGCTATACGACCAATCAAAGTTGATAAACTTCCAGAAACGTTTGAAATGATGGACAAGAAGATATTTTCTATCATATGGACAAGAGCCGTAGCATCTCAAATGTCTGCTGCCGAATATGATGAATTAACTATCACTTTTGTCCCATTAAACATACAAAATACAAAAACGGAATTGTGGATTTCTAATAATAGGAAACTTAAGTTCGACGGATATTTAATTCTAAAATCACCGTTTGGTTCAGATGTTGTTGAGAAGACACAAAATAAAAAAGAATTGCCTCAGTTAAATATTGGCGACCAATACGAAATACTCCAAATTATGGTTCGTGAATGTGTTGAAGCACCCCCATCACCATATTCACCTGCTGATTTTATTAAGACATTAGAAAAAACTGGAATTGGTAGACCATCTACATTTTCAGCAATCATAGATAAGATTAAAAGGAGAGGATATGTATCTATAGGACAGAACAAAAGTTTTGATCAAGAACTTAAGGAATATAATTGGAATTCCAAAAGACGAGAATGTATAGAAAAAAACTACATGCAGAAATTAGGTGGACAAAAGAATGTATTTCTAGTTTCGCCATTGGGCGAATCAGTGACAGAATTTCTTGAAAACAGTTGTCCAATTATAATCGAAACTAACTTTACAGCAAAATTGGAAGAATCTCTTGATTTAATTGCTCAGGGAAACTTGGAATGGAAAAGTTTTATTTCAAAATTTTATAATGAATTGAAAAGTACAACCAACGCAATAGCCCCACCGACACAAACAGAGATTAGAACAATTAACTGGCTAAAGAAATTTACAGATTTATTCAATGGAAAAGAACTTGGAGTTGTACAAACTAAAAATGGACAAGCATTAGCTTTAGTACTTGATTCAAAAATAGAAAAATATGGATCTCTTCCTCCTAAAACAAATTATAATAAAATTACATTTGAAGATGCTAAAGATTTGATTGAATTACCAAAAATAGTTGGCGAATTCAATAACAATAATGTTGAATTAAATATTGGAAGATATGGATGGTATGTTAAAATAGATAATAAGAACGTTAGTCTTGGTAATAAAAAAGATATTCCAAACTGGGATGAAATAAAGGCTGTTCTATCTAATGACTCATCAAAGACAAAAAATACAAAAATTAAAGAAGTGAGTAAAATATGGAGTATATGGCATAATCCAACTAAGAATAATCATTTTATTATGAAGAGAACAGAGAAAGGGAAAATTTCATTTCATGGTTTACCAACATACAAAAGTGATACTAAATATACTGATAAGATGTGTGAAGAAATTGCTAAAGCAACAAAAAAGAAATAAATTCTAATCAAGGTTTCTAAAATTAGGGTCAAAGTGATCATTTTCAAAATGATCATAAATTTCTATTATTTTCTTTACGAAATCACTTCTCTTACAGTCATCAATACCAAAATTAATAGTGGCAATATTATCATTAAGCATCTCATAATAACTTGGATAATAATTCTCTAGATTATTTAATAAATCTTGCAATCCATTATTTTTCTGTTTGTCCTCAGCTAAATCACATTGCGATACATCACCAGTTATGACTAATTTAGAGTTTTCACCAAGTCGTGTAAGCAACATCAATAGTTGTTTTGGGGAACTATTTTGCATTTCGTCGGCAATTATGTAAGAATTATCAAAGGTTCTGCCTCTTAAAAAACCTATTGGAGAAGCTTCTATTGTTCCAATTTTAAGGCAGTTTTCAATATCTCTATTGGTAAGATCATTCTTAAAATATTCGAAAATTGGTTGTGAAAATGGGGCAAATTTTTCATTCAGATTTCCAGGTAAAAATCCAACATCTTCATCTTCGAGAGTTACGAGTGGTCTCGTAAGAATGATTTTTTTAATATTATTATTCTTAAGTTGTTCAAGTGCAGATTCGCATGCAAAATATGTTTTACCTGTTCCGGCAGGACCAGTTGCTACAACAAGGTCTATCTTATCTGAACTCAAAAAATTAGAATATTTTTCCTGTCTTGGTGTCTTAGATATTTGTTTTTTTACACCAAAAGAAGATACGATTTGTGATATAAGTAGTATTTTTCCAAAATTAAACATTAATCAAATATATAATTAAAACTATGTGTTTTACACACACAGTATGTTTGTTTAACACAAATTGTGTGTTTGTTTTTTCTTGTATTTTTTATAATTTTTAAAATCATGAACTTAGATCATATACCATACTATATAATCATCAATAATATTGAACCTTATACAAGAAACACAATGCCTATAAATATTCTTCGTGATTTGAGAAATTACGTGGGATCATCTGAAAATATATATAGCCTATACCTAAATATTTTAATACAAAATAGAAAAAACGATCTTCTAAACGGATATTACGTAGATAGTATCTATAGTTTATATCGATTTATTGTGAATGATATAATTCAATTTATTAATCTAGGTTTATCAGAAAATTGTAGTAATTTCTTTAATTATAAAAGTGCAATCTATAATCAAATTGATAAATACGACTATGATCAAAAGAAATATAAATTCATATTTAATTCTCTTTGGACGAGATTACCACCTGAAGTAAGAGAAGAGTTCTATAATTTTATATATATTAAGATGAAAAATATTGTAATTTAATAGTCATATGTATCATTATTGTCGTCAAAATCACTTTCAATTGATATACTAATCAATGATTTTTTGTCAATATACCTTTCATTAACATTCTTCATTTTGATTATATCTGGAAATTTAGTCCAAAAACGAATTAAAATTTCGCGATTATCTTTCATGACATTACTCTTATGTATTTTACTATACAATACAAAACTACTTTGACTAATTTCGTAATGGTTTATTATTGCTTTTGTTAAATAAACTCTGAGTATGTTAGTCGAAATATACGAAATATCAATAAAAATCCCATTTATATCGTAAGTTGATAAATAGGTCTGAGATATATAAGTGTTTATCAGATTAATAACATCTTTTTTAAAATCATCATCACTAAGAGACACAACATCATTCTTAATTGCTAAGTGTTTTAGGTAATTATAGTGTCTATATAACATAATATCATCGTTAAAATCTACCAATGCGTATTGACGAATTAACCATGGGCAGAAACCAGATGATCTTAATTCTATATATATATTATATAGTTGATTTTTGCTTAAATTTTTTCGTGTGTATTCGTTCTTTATCTGTTTTATCATAGGTGTTTGATATGAATTGTAATGAATACTATTTAGGATAATTTTATTAATTTCAATTGGTGTAAATCTAAATATATTAAAACCTTCATATATACTCACACATTTTTCTGGTAAAAATTCAAGAAAAAGGTCTTTATTATTAATTTCTTTATAATGTTTTTTAGTTGCTTTTATCCTCCAAAGTCTATAATATTTTATTGCTAAATATTTTCTACGAAAGGCTGTAAAAATAAAATCTTGAATGTTATCTTTGTCTGTGATACTTATAAAACTATTTTTATTTACTAAATTTTCATAATGATAAAAAAATATTGTATTATCATTCTTTAATTTATGATACCATCCCACCTCATTTACTAATATTGTTAAATGTATTTTTAATTTATCTTCATGTATATACCAATCTTTTATTGTTCTATTGACTTCTATATCTCTCAGGGTAAAAATATTTTCTATTTTAAACATTATTAATCGCAATATACCGAATTGGGTTTAAACAGTTTTTTTCTATTCTTTTGAAAAAATACTTCGAATAAGAAATAACAATATGCCATTTTTTATGTGGGGTACTTTTATATGCCAAGTTATACTTTCGTTGACCCAGATAATAGACTGGGTTTATCGTCACCATTGGTTTCGACCGAGACAATGCCAATTTTTAAGGAAAATAGTTTTGCTATTCTAAATTGCGGTAAAATATATGAGGCTGAGATTAATCTTTCTTATGATCGGGTTCAATATTTATATAGTAAATTTTCTTTCGATTTATCCGGTACAGATTCTACACTTGTATACTCAGATGGAAGTGGAAACTTAAATACATTGGGTAACAATCAATCGGTTACAGATAGACAAAATATTTTATTAAAAAACTTGACAAAAACTGATACTCCAATATTTTATGAGAACTATACTACCACGCATGATTTAATAAAGGGTGGTATAGTAGCATCGTTAGTTCATAGACTTGATTCAGATGTCTCTGGATTAAATAGTTATAATTTTAGCGAAACTGGCGTTCCCTTTTTTAATAATTTCGATGACTTCGCTGGAGTGATTGATACATTATATACACTGACAAAAAATGCGTTGGATGGATCGGGTTATCATGACTTATATGATTACTGGAAATTATATGAACAGGATACAAGTGGAAATATAAAATTACGAAATAATGATAGTATATGGTTTCTTTATGAAATTCCATTCAAAAGTACAACTTCACCAATAACTCAATTTGATGAAACTATACGTCTAGCAATGTCATGGAGAGTGGTTGATGATGATATATTTTCTATTCAATTTATTACAGAATTAGATTATCAATCTATAGATAATACCGTACAATCTAATCTTATAACTTCTGTAAATCAATCTTTAAATAATTATCTTATATCTCTTGGGTTTAATTCGAATGATTTGAATAATTTAATTACAACTTCTACATTTAATGAAAATTTCGAAATAACATCTAACTTTATAAAAATAAAAAGTGGAGATATTATTGATAGTATAGATAATATTCAGGCTACAGCTCATGTTTTAAATGATGTATCGGGAACAATTAGTGTTAATCTAATTATTAAGGAAATTGAACCTGAACCTGAGCCAGAATCTGAACCAGAACCTGAGCCAGA
>CERI01050771.1_pt1 | contig 23966 bp, 24 predicted proteins | sample 350261 | NCBI WGS metagenome assembly CERI01 (sample SAMEA2620979, study PRJEB7988) | marine metagenome | isolation source: saline water (ENVO:00002010), including
AACAATAAGTGATTTTTTAGAATTACATTCTAGTATCTTTAAAGTGTCATCTATTGTTGAAACATGACCCTTAATATCGGTTGAACTTATATCAATAATTTTTAATAGTAAATTTGCATCTCTTATTTCACCTAATGTAGATCTAAATGATGCTATTAAATCTGTAGGTAAATTTCTTAAAAAACCAACAGTATCGCTCAAGAGAATCTTTGTCTTATCATCTAAGGAAATATTTTTAGTAGTAGTATCGAGCGTAGCAAAAAGTTCATCCTTGATATAGGTTTTATAACCGCTTAAATTCTTAAAAATTGATGACTTCCCAGCATTTGTGTAGCCAACTAAAGCTACCTTATATACATTTTTTCTTGATTTCCTCTGGGTTGTTCTTTGTTTTTCGATTTGGAAAAGATCTTTTTTTAGCTTTGTTATATCGCTTCTTAGTAATCTTCTGTCAATCTCAATTTGTTTTTCGCCAGGCCCCCCTCGAGTTCCGACACCACCCATTTGTCTTTCTAGGTGCGTCCATTGTCCTATTAATCGAGGCATCATATACTGAACTGAAGCTAACTGTATTTGTTTTTTTGATTCAATTGTTTTTGCATGCTTTGTAAATATATCAAGAATAAGCTTAGTTCTATCAATGATAAATATTGATTTTCCAGCAATTTTTTGAATTCTTTTATAATGGCCTGGATCAATTTCATTATTAATAAAAATTGTATTTATATTTAATTCATTACATTGATTTACTGTTTTTTGAATTTTACCTTTTCCAAAAAAAGTAGCTGAATCTATACTATTTTTATTTTGGATAGAATTATTTTCGATAGAGAAACCAAGAGTGTTTGCAAGTCTTTTCATTTCTTCAATTTCTTCTTTCAAATCATCTTGATTTGTCGTTGGTAGTGACAAAGAAAGAAGTACAGATTTAATCATTTTTTTTATACAAATATATGTTTGATATATACATTTCGATAATTAATAATATCAAAATTACATAAAGTAAGTATTTCCATAAATGTATACCGGTTATAATTGATTTTAATGTATTTTCTATATCATTAACAGAATCTATTATGATAATTCCATTTAATTGATCATTTAGTAATTTTTTATCAATTTTCACAGTGTTAAGCTCGGATAATTTTATATTGGCTGCAATATTTTTAATACCAAATCCATTTGCATAAAACTTATGAAAGCCAGGTTTTTTAATGAGGAATTTATTATCCTTAAAATATCCATTATTATATTTATAGCTTACATCATTGTTGTAATGAGTGATTATTTGTTCCTTATATTGTTCTTCAATGTATATTTCATCATTTATATAATTGTATTTACTAAAGTCAGTAAGTTTTAAAAGGTAGTTGAGAAACGGAATAAAAGAAGCACTTAATGGTAAAGTTGATGAATTAATATCCAGTGGAATTGATAATAAGGACAAGCTGTTGTTATTGGATGTGTATTCATTCAAGAGTGAATTCTGGCTATTAATGTAAAGCTTTGAGTAAGGTGTTGATTCAAGATTAAAATATTTATTTATTTTAATATCCGTTTTATTTCTTTTAAAAATTAAATCTAGTTCTGAACTATTTTTATAGTTTCTACTTACTATTAAATTACCGTTTGTTATAGTTTTTTGTTCTTTATTAGATATAGAAATATCATTAAAGAAATATCGTAAATCATCTAGATAAAAAGATTTAGATGGTACTACTATTAATTTCGATGTTTTGAAGAAAATATTTGCAATTAAATTCTTATCTAAATCTGAAGTCCCAAATTTTATTATAGAACTATATTTATTATTAGTATTTAAAAAATTTTCTGAAAAGAATTCATCAATCTTTAGATTTTCATAGAAATCATTATATGCATTTAAGGCGCTCTTTACGTATGTTACATCTGTTATATCAGTATAAAGGAGAGCTATATTTCTTTCAGTGTCTACATTAATATTAAAATAGTATTTATAATTATTTACCTTAAAATAACAATTATAAAGTTCCTTGTTAGGAAAAGATGTCTGAAATTCTACCTTTTTAGACTCATTTGGTTCGAAGTCGATGGTGTTATCTGAAACTTTGATATTATTTAAAAATAGCTCTATATTAATATTGTTATGTTTTAAATCTGTTAAATTCGTACCCGTAACAAAAAAAGATATAATATTATTATTAACTATTATATTTTCATTTGAAAACAAATCACTAATTATAATAGGGTGATTAATTTGATTATGCTCATAAATAAAAATATTCCAAGAAGATATATCAATATTTTGAATATCATTAAAAATATAATTATCTAAATCAGTTATTAGATATAGATCTTTGTTAAGGAAATTGTCAACTGTATGGCTGAATGAGAAATTATCTTTAGATATTTCATAACTGCCAAAATTATAAGTATTAAATTTTTCTATACTTTTAGGCTCTTTGATTTGTTCAAATGATATATACTCTTTTCCACTTAATCCCTTAATAGATATATAGCTATTTGGATCATAGTTATTCATGATTTTATTTAAAATTGAGGATAAATTATCATTCAAGAAATTATAATTAGAATAAGAATCGTCGACGAGAATTAGTACCATCGTATCCTCACCATTGCCAACATCTCTATTGTAACTATTAAAAATAGGTTTAGATATCATAAGTATTAAAAATAGAATTATTAATGTTCTTATAATTAACAGTAAAATATTAATTAAATTAATTTTTTTTAAAGAATCTTCTTTCATATCTATTAAAAAACGAGTTGTACTAAATTTTATATTCTTATAGTTTCTTTTCTTTAAAAAATGAAAGATTATTGGAATCAAGGTAAAAGGTAAAAACCACAAATATATACTAGCTAAAAAACTCATTTTATTAATGAGTAGATTAGAAATAGAAATGAAGAAACTATAGGAATAGTAAGATTATCATATTTCATAGGAGTAATTAGTTCGTTTAATGATATTAAGAAACATATGATAAATAGTAACATATTAAAAGTTTGAAAATAGAAAAGTGTAATTAAAAAAGTTGAAATAACAAAAAAGAAACTGCCTTCAAGAGTTTTATTGTTTAAAAGTTTAATTTCTCCATATTTCATACCAAATAATCCAGCAACTGGATCAGATACCGATGTGACTATCATTGAAAGCAATACTATATTTTTTGGAAATATTAATGTTATCAGTACAAAAGATATCATCATTAAAGATGCACTCCATAATGATTTATACTCATTCTTTCTTATAAGAAAGTTAATATTAATTTTTTCGGGTAGTATATTGATGATATAATTATAGTTTACATTTAAAATAAGCATAAACAGGGTTATTGTGAAAATGAGGGTTATAAAAATATTATAATTCATAATAAAATACAAAAGTGGAAACAGTAGTGAGCCAAGGTGGATAATTTTTCTATAGACTTCGTTTTTGTAAGAAAGTGTTTTATTGATCATTAAGTACTAGCTTGTTGTATCTTCTCTTAATATTTTTTGCACCATATAGGCCAGAACCTACTATTGTAACATCTATGCCAGTGTCATAAACTTTATCAATTGTAGATAAATTTACTCCCCCATCAACTCCAATTAAAATATTTGAATTCTTAGTATTATCTTTTAAAAATTTCATAGAATCTAACGTTGACTCTATAAATGATTGACCACCAAAACCAGGAAATACGGACATAATTAATATATAATCTAGAAACTCTGTGTAATCAAGGAGCTTTTTATAATCTGAATCTGGATTTATAGCTATACCAGCTTTAACACCTCTATTCTGGATATACTTTAAATCGGTAATAATATCATCAGATGCTTCGAAATGAAAGATTAAAGTATCAGAACCAGCATCTATATAATCATCGAAATAACTACGAGGATTAGCAATCATTAAATGTGTTTCTAAATGAGAATTTGTAACTTTTCTAATATCATTAATTATGAATGGTCCAAAAGTGAGATTTGGAACAAAATGTCCGTCCATTACATCTAGATGGAGGCGATTTACTCCAGCATCTTCAACTATTTTTATATCTTCACTAAGACGAGTAAAGTTAGCAGAAAGTAAAGATGGAGATATTATTCTATTTTTCATTATTTATTGTCCGTACTAACTATTAAATTAATTCTTGCTGGAAAAGATAACTTCATTCCAGGTGTTTTATCTTGCTCTAAAACAGTATTATTTAAAAAATCTTTTGAATACTCATACTCAATATTACCTAAAAGCAACCCAGCTCTGGAAATCTTTTCTTTAGCTTTATTTAAATTTAAATTTATAAGATTAGGAGTTACATAATAATTAGGTGGATCGCCTTGACTAACGACAAATGTCACCATATCATTTGATTTTATCAGTTTTGATGGTTTGGGATATTGCGTAATAATATTATTCTTTTTTACACTATTATTATATTCATATATTAAAGTGTCAATTCTTAAATCTAGGCGATTAAGAATTAATTTAGCATTTCTAAGTGAAACATCAGTGAAGTCATCTAGTACAATATCATTTTTATCACTTGCAGCAGTTAATTTTACTATTCTTCCCTTCTTTAATTTTGAAAAAGGTCTTGGTGAAATTTTAATAACATTTCCGGGAGTATTTTCTGGGTCATAATCACTAAACAAAACCTCTACAACAAAACCGATTTCTGAAAGATTTTTTTTTGCAATTTCATAATCAATAAATCTTACATCAGGTAAATATATGTCTTTATTTTTATTTACATAAAGAGATAAAAAGACGTTATCTAATAGAAATAATCCAACTATTAAAAAAAAAGAAAAAGAAACTATATATTTATAAACAGTTTTCATAAAATTGAACTGAAAATCAGATTTTTATTAACGTTCATATTTCTAAAATCATTTGAGTCGATAACTTTTTTTCCTTCAAATTGAATATTGGCAACCTCTAAAGAACCTTTTTTACATCCAATAATAAGTTTATTATCTTTAAATATAAAGGTTCCTATAGGTAAGCTTTCAATAACAAAAAACGTATTAAATAGTTTTACTTTTCTCTTATTAAAATAAATAAAGCAACCAGGTGGAGTTAGAGCTCTTATTTTATCGTGAACAATTTTCGATTCATTATCAAGGTTTATTAGATAATCATTTTTATTTATTTTTTTTGCATACGTAGTTTTATTGTTTTCTTGCTTAATACCAGTAAAACCATTTTGAATATTATTAACTGTCTCAATAGTAAAAGAAGCAGATTTTTTTGATAAAAGTTCGTATGCTTGCCCATATGTCATTTTATTGTTTATCATAATTTTTTTATTATTAATAATATCTCCACCATCTATTTTATCATTTAAATAAAAAGAAGATAATCCTAAATATTCTTTTCCATCCATCAAAGATCTTTGTATAGGAGCAGCTCCCCTATACTCTGGCAATATAGAAGTATGTATATTAATTGAACCATACTTAGGTATTGAATAAATATAATCAGGGAGAATTCTATATGAAATTGTTATAAAAAGTTCAGGTTTTAATTTTACTAAAGAGTTAATAAAATTTCTATTATTAAAGTCACTTACCTTAAAAACAGGAATATTGTTATCTTTTGCAAACTTAGCTAATACTGATTCTTTAAGCTTTTGACCTCTACCACTTTTTTTATCTTTATTTGTGACAATTGCTTGAAGATGATGCTCAGAGGATTTGAGCTCATTAATAGTATTTAATGAGAATATTCCATTAGAAAAAAAAATAATATTCATTAACTATGAATTGAAGATATGTAGCTTTTTAAAACAGTTATGTTTGTACTATCATCAACCTTTAGAACAATCATATTATTATTTTTACCTTGAAAGTCTATGATCTTACCTACAATTCCACCTCTTGTTAAAACTTTATCACCCTTTTTTAAATTTGAAAGCATGGTCTGATGATTTTTCTGTTGAACAGACTGTGGTCGTATCATTAAAAAATAAATAACGACAAACATAAGTAAAAAGATTGGAAGTGAACCTAATTTTTGTAAAATTTCCATATTATATATTAATTAATTATATATATATAAATATATTAATAATATGAAAATAGGAAATATTAATATTAAACATCCATTATTCTTAGCACCAATGTCAGGTGTTACCGATCAACCATTTAGAATTATATGCAAAAAATTTGGTGCCTCTGTAGTTTATACAGAGTTTGTTAGTGCCGATGGTATTATTAGAGAGAATGTTAAGACTCTAAATATGGTCAAATTTGAAGAAATGGAACGACCGATTGGTGTTCAAATTTTTGGTAATGACCCAGATACTGTTTGTGATTCTGCTTTTAGTATATACAGTAAGTTTAAACCAGATATAATTGACATTAACTTTGGATGTCCTGTCCCTAAAGTAACAAAAAAAGGAGGAGGTTCTGCAGCATTAAAAAATTTAAAATTAATGCAAGAGATTGCCGAAAAAACCGTAAAAGCTGTTCCGGATATTCCTGTTACAGTTAAGATGAGAGCAGGTTGGGATTATAATAATATTATTATTAAAGATGCTGGAGTTTTGCTAGAAGAGTCTGGTATTAAAGCAATTACCCTGCATGCAAGAACGTCAAAACAAATGTATAAAGGTGAGGCTAATTGGGAGTTAATTGGTGATTTGAAAAATACAGTCAAAAATATACCAATTATAGGAAATGGTGATATTACATCTGTAGACGACTACAAGAAAATTACAGAAATATCAAACTGTGATGGTGTAATGATTGGCAGAGGTTGCTTGGGAAATCCATGGATTTTTAGAGATATATTAAATTTTCTAAAATCAAATGAAATAAAAAAAACTACAATGAATGAAATAATAGAGACGTGCAATGAACATGTATATCTATTAAAAAAATTCAAAAATGATAAAGTTGTTATAAATTTATCAAAAAAACATCTTAGTTATTATTTAAAAGGGTTTAAGGATTCATCATTATATAGGAAAGAAGTTATGAGGTCAGAAACAATTGAAGAAATTGAGAAAGTTATAGCGAATATTATTTAGAGTGCTCTCTTACAAGTTTTTCAAATTCATTAATTTCTAAAGGCTTACTAAGTATAAAACCCTGTATCTCATCACATGCATATTTTCTTAAAAAATCTATTTGATTTTGGGTTTCAACACCTTCTGCTACTACTTCTAATCCGAGTTTATGACCTAGGTCTATTACAAGATTAGCTATTTTAGCATCATCACCATCATGATCTGCAAGATTGGATATAAAAGATTGGTCAATTTTTAGCTTATCAATAGGAAAATCTTTAAGGTAGCTAAGAGATGAATAACCTGTACCAAAATCATCAACAGATATAATAACACCCATTTTCTTTAGCTTTTTACAAATTTTTAGTGTCCTATTGACATCTTTCATTATAATACTCTCAGTTAGCTCGAGTTCTATCAAGTTAGGGTTAATTCCTGTTTCGTCAATAGTATTTTGTATTATATCTACTAATTTATCTTGGTTAAATTGTTTTGCAGATATATTTATTCCAGCATTTAGATTATATCCAATATTATGCCATTTTTTAGCTTGTGCACATACTTTTCTTATTATCCATTCACCCAATGGTATAATTAGATTTGTCTCTTCTGCTATTGGTATAAACTTATATGGAGCAAGAACTCCCATATCAGGCTGATTCCATCTAACTAAAGCTTCAAAACCAACAATTTTATTTGATTTTAAAGATAGCTGTGGTTGATATACAATCTGGAACTCTTCGTTTTTAATTGCTCTAAATAAATTTGTTTCAACATTTAATCTTTCCATTACTTCTTCATTCATATCAGGTTTATATAAATGGAATTGATTCTTACCTAATTCTTTAGATTTATACATTGCAGCATCAGCATTTTTTATTAATATATCTGGTGTTGAACCATCTTGTGGAAATAAAGATACACCTATACTAGCAGTTATATGAAGCTCTTGACCTTCAATAATAATATTATTTAAATGTGTATTTAAAATTCTATCGCACAATTTGTAAAGACCTGATAATCTTTTAACATTAGAAAGAAGTATTGTGAATTCATCTCCACCCCACCTTGAAACAGTATCACTTTTTCTAGTAGACTCAATAAGTTTGTTCCCTATGATTTTAAGTAGTTTATCACCTACAGAATGACCCATAGAATCATTAACATATTTAAAATTATCTAAATCAATAAATAAAACTGCTAAAACTTCGTCTTTTCTCTCTGCAGTGTGAATAGCTTGCTCAAGCCTATCGTGAAATAAAGCTTTATTAGTTAATCCTGTTAAATCATCATAGTGAGCTTGTTTGTGAATTTTAATATCATCTTTTTTTCTCTTGATAGCCATAGCAATTTGGTCAGAAGAAAATTGTAGTATTTTCTTATCTTCTTCACTAAATATATAATCATCAGTATAATTTTGCACACAAATCATACCAATAGTTTTACCATTTGCTATTTTTAATGGAACGCCTAGCCAGTTATAGCAACTTTGTCCGCTAGGCTCAATGTTATGAGATTTGATTAAATTATCATAAATTTTTTTATTTAATAGTAATGGTTGACCAGACCTCAATACATATTCAGTTAACCCTTTCTTCATTTTGTATTTCTGGGGAAGCCTATCATATTGATCGACAAAATATGGAAAATCTATAAGTTCTGTTTCCCAATCTATAAGTGCAATATAGAAGTTCTTTACATTAGTTACAGTTGATAGAATGTAATGTATTTCTTTATATAACGTATCCAGATCATCGGAATCATGTATGGCCTCCGATATTTTGTATATACAAGATTTTTTAACTTCTTCATTGTGAATTTTAGTAATGTCGTCAAGAATTACAAGAGTATTTAAATTATCAGATATATTAACTTTTTGAAACGATATGTCTACATAGTTTTTATTTTTTTTACTATCATAGAGTTCAACGTCATCAATAGATTTGCCAGTTATTTCTATTGAATCTTTTATATGATCATAAATTTTATTATTAAATAGAGATTGAAATTTTAAGGACTGTAAATCATTAGAAGTCATGTTAAGAAGATTTAAAATGTATTTATTTGCATACAGAATTTCATTTTCTTTATTTAAAATAATTATACCTTCATTAAGTGATTCAACTATATTTTTATAATTTTCTAAATTTAGTTTCATTAAATATTAAATTTATCAGGAGAGATCATTCCAGCTGATATAATTATTTCCATTGCTTCCTCAACAGATATGTTTGTTTCTATAGCATCGTTAGCATTTATTAATAGTAAATAACCAGAAGTTGGGTTTGGTGTTGTTGGGACAAAAAGCTTATAACATTTTTCATTTTTTTTGTTTAATGTTTCTCCAGAAACCATAGCTAGGGTCCAAAGATTATCACGAGGATATTCAATTAAAACAACCTTTTGAAAAGCTTTTGTATTATCTTTGGTAAAAGTATTAGTTATCTGTTTGGTAGTTTGGTAAACCTTATTAACAATTGGAATTTTATTAAGAAGCGATTCAAATAATGAATATATTTTTTTTCCAAAAACATTAGATATTACAGCCCCTAGAAAAAATAAAAATAGTATAGTTAGAAGGAATCCTATTAAATACGAAAAGTACATATAAAAGTTATATATAAATGGAAAATTACTAATAAATGTATAATCGAAAATTATATCAACAATATACTTTCCAGGCTCGGAAAAAAACATAAATAAGTATTTAATTAACCAATAGGTTAAAGCTAGAGGTATAATAGAAACAATACCAGTAATTATATATTTTCTTATGTTATTCATAAAATTAGAATGATTTAATTTAAACTTTTTATTAAATCCTTTCAAATCTTTTATCTAAATCATTAATACTAAGATTAATGATTATGGGCCTACCATGAGGACAATAATAAGGATGTTCAGTAGCAAAAAGCTTATCAATTAAATTTATACACTCAGATTCATCCAGTTTATCTCCAGCTTTTATAGCAGCCTTGCAAGAATAGGTAGCTGCCATATAATCTATAAAAGAAGAATTTAATTGCTTATGTTCAATATAATTATCAAGAATATCATTTATAACATCTTTTTCTTTTCCATTTGACAATTCAGGTGGGGATCCTTCTATTATAACAGAATTATTACCAAATTCTCTTATATCAAATCCTATTCTATTTAAATAAGGAAGTATCTCTAGTAAACTATTAAAATCCTCATGACTATAATCTAGAGTTATTGGAAACATTATTTTCTGAGAATTTAAACCATCACCTTCTAACGATTTCTTGGCCATTTCATATAATATTCTTTCATGAGCAACGTGTTGATCAATTATAACAAGCCCTGAAGATATTTCAGTAATGAGGTATTTGTTATGTATCTGCCATACTTTAATATCGTTATCTATTTTCAAAGAATTATCAAAAAACATTTTATTAATTTTTTCATCACTAATATCATTATTAAGATTATTACTTTCATCGAATGGTAAGTTTATTATTTGACTATCAAAATTTTCTTTTGGTGTATACATGCTTGGAATTACTTTTAATGTATTTTTTAAAGACTTAGAAACTGATTTTTTTACCAAGTGCTGTATTTGCATTTCATTTTTAAATTTAATTTCTGTTTTCTTAGGATGGACATTAATATCAATAAGAGAATTTTCAACACTAATATTAATAATAAAAAAAGGAAATTCTCCTCTATTAATAAGTGAATCATAAGAGTTATAGATAGTTTGATTAATTAATGAATTTATAATGTACCTACCATTAATAAAAGAGTATTGATTTCCTCGTCTTTTTTTTACTAAGGATAAATTACCTATATAACCTGTAATTTTGTAGTTATCTTGTGAGTAATCAACTTCGATTAGTGAGTCATTATAATCATATCCAAATATATTTACAATTCGTGATTTTAAATTAGACGATGGTAAGTTATAAACTTCTTTATTATCATTGAACAATGTAAAAGCTATTTCAGGATTTGAAAGAGAAAAAACCTTAAATAAAACTAATATTTTTTGATATTCATTACTGTCTTTTTTTAAAAATTTAAGTCTAGCTGGTACATTATAAAATAGGTTTTTAACTAATATTGAAGTTCCTTTATCGATGCTGTCTGGTTTAGAATTTACTAGCTTACCACCTTCAATGTTTAACTGATGACCAGTATTGCTTTTATATTTTGATTTTATTAATATTTGAGAAACAGATGCAATACTTGGTAAAGCTTCACCTCTAAATCCTAGGGTACATATATTTTCTAAATCTTTTTGATTTTCTATTTTACTTGTTGCAAATCTTTCAAATGCATTAACTAAATCCTTTTCATGCATCCCGTGGCCATCATCATTGATTAGAATACTTTTTTTTCCACCATTTTCAATATATATATCTATTGACTTGCTTTTTGCATCAATGGAATTTTCTATTAATTCTTTTAAAACAGAGGATGGATTATCAACTACTTCACCAGCAGCAATTTGATTAATCAGATTATCATTAAGCTTTATGACTTTATTTATCATTATTTATACCTAGTTCATTTTCAACGAAACTATTGATTTGCAAATAATAATTATTTATTTGTTTAATATAGTAATTAGCATTTTCTTTATATTTTTTTGTTTTATTGGGATTAATGTCTTTAAGATTGATGATTACATTAAATAAAGCGCTATTTGCACCAGCTAATATAGAATAATTAGCTACACCAATATCTGAAATACAATTCAAGTTTGAATGTTTAAGAATTTCAAAAATTGTTTTATGTACTTCTAAGCATAGTTCCAAAACTTTAAGTGGAGTTTCTATGGCAAAGAGGGTTGAGTTATATATTTCTTTATTTCTTATTAAAATTTGCTCATTTGTTTTTTTAGGTAATCTTATTGAATCAATTATTTTATTGTAGGCATTAGTATCTTCATTTATTAATAATAATAATTCACTTGATAGAGATTGTAATTTTTTAGAACTTTTAAAATGTATATCTTTTTTATCGTTATATTTTTTATTATCATAAGTTAAATTGCTGACCATACATGTTAATGAAGATCCTAAAAGACCTAGCAATGCTGATACACTTCCTCCACCAGGAGCAAATGAATTCCTAGATAATTCATCGGAAAAATCTTTAATTGTAAAATTTGATAAATCTTTACTGTAATCAATAAGTGAATTTTCTATGATTTTCTTTTTTGGATTAAAATCAACTATGTCTGATAATCCCAATGATTTAATAGCAAGGTTTATTATATCTGTTTCTGGAATTCCAACAGACTTGCCTTGCTTATTTAAATAATAGCATCCTGCATCAATAAGTGCTTTTTTAGGTACTAATCCAACAATTTCACTACCTGTTACTCTGAAGCCTCTTTTTCTAGCTTGAATTCTAACCTCATCAAATACTTTATGAATTGATGTTTTGTTATAGTTTGTAAGATTAATAGATACCTGAGCTTGATTATACTCATCAATAAACCACCCTACGGCTTTACAAAACTTAAATTTACCGGGCTTTTTAAGGCCTTTACCGTTACTATCTCTTAGAATTGTACCTTTTATATCTCTTTTTAATCTCCCTGCCTCTCTTATGTCTAGTGCAATATCCGTTGCAATTTTTTTATCTGTAGTGTTAAGGTTTATATTATAGGCTACTAAAAACTCTCTTGCTCCAATAGCAGTTACTCCAGATTTTACATTAAAGGAATTTGTAGGGAAATCAGGTATCCATTTTTCTTTTAAAATTTTTTCATTCATTTCTTCATACTCACCACTACGTAAATTTGATAAATTACTTCTTTCTTTAGATTTAGCAGAGTTTTCATATAAGTATATAGGAATATTTAAATTATTAGAAACTTTTTTTGATAAGATTTTTGAAAATTTGACACACTCTTTCATCGATACATTTTGCAATGGAATTAAAGGACAAACATCGGTTGCTCCCATTCTTGGATGAGCACCTTTATGATTCCGCATATCAATGAATTCAGAAGCATATTTAATTAATTGATAAGCAGTATCTATTACAGATTCAGGTTCACCTATAAAAGTTAAAACGGTTCTGTTTGTATCATAACCTGGATCAATATCTAGAAAATGAACATTTTCTGAATTGATGACAATAGTTTTTAACTCATTGATAAAAACTTTATTTCTTCCCTCACTAAAATTTGGCACACATTCTATAATTTTCATATAAACCTTATATAATTAATAATATATACTATTACAAATAGTATAAATAAATTTTTTAAAATATTTTTTTTTAAAGCTCTATTTTTCCAATTGGTATTTCTTAATTTTTTCATCTTTAAAACAAGTTAAAGAAAAAAGAAATAATAAGTCTAAAAAAACCATCTATTAGGTAATAAAAAGGCTGTAATATAAAACTTATTATAGAAACACCACTTAGAATACCAATTAGTATCATAGCAAGTAAAATCTTTGGGCCATAGATGAATAATTGTTGGTTAAAATTAGGATAATACTTTGAAATAATATTTCCAAAAATTTGCCCCCCATCTAATGGATATATTGGTATTAAATTAAAAATAGCTAAATAAATATTTATTTGGATAAAAATTCTAAAAAAAAGGTGTAATGAATTATTAAATAATGGTTGAATAAAAGTATAAATAAAATACATAATAAAGTAGGCTAAAAATGCTAAAATTAAATTGGAAATTGGTCCAGCAGCAGCTACTTTTACGATATCTTTTTTAGGATTGTTTAAATTGAATGTATTTACAGGGACAGGTTTTGCATAACCAAAACCGATAAATAACAGCATCATAGAGCCCATAGGATCTAAGTGTTTAATTGGATTTAATGTCAATCTTCCATACTTATATGCAGTATCGTCTCCATAGTAATATGCTGTAATGCCATGAGAAAATTCATGAACACACAAAGAGAAAATTAAAGCAGGAATTAATAAAATTAATATTTCAAAATCTAATCGTAATAACAAATCTATCCTCTTGGGTGAAATTGTTTATGAATTTCTTTTAAGTATGTTTTATCTAAATGCGTATATATTTGAGTTGTAGATATACTTGAATGACCTAATAATTCTTGTACTATTCTCAAATCTGCTCCACCCTCAAGAAGGTGTGAAGCGAAACTATGTCTAAACGTGTGAGGTGAAATATTTTTATTTGGATAACATTTTTTTGAATGATTGCTTACAATATTCCATGTCGTTTTTCTTGACAATGCATTACCTCTATTGCTTAAAAATAAATATCCTTTAGAATCTTTTTTTCTAGCTAATTTAGGTCTTTCTTGTTCGAGGTATTTTAATAAATCATCTTTTGCTTTAGATCCTATTGGAACTATACGTTCTTTTTTTCCTTTGCCTAACACTCTTATTACATCCTCATCTAGATTTATATTTGTTAGATTCAAACCTAATAGTTCACTAACTCTTAAACCACATGAGTAAAGCATAGAAATAATACTTTTATCTCTTAGTGAATTAGCTTTATTGATATTAATACTTGATAAAATATTAATAATTTCCTCATGATTCAATGTCATAGGAATTTTTCGTGATTGTTTTACAGATTGAAATAGATTTGTAGTATTTAATTTAGATTTATTGTTTATAAATAAATATTTATGAAAACCTTTTAAGCTTGAAATTTTTCTATTTATACTTGAATGTGAATAATTTGATGCGTAGGAATATTTACATAGATGATTAATGTAAGATTTTATAATAATGGATTTAGCTTTGCTTAAGCACGAGATTTCTTTATCGTAATAAAGATATTCAATATAATATTTTAGATCGTGATAATATGATTCTGTTGTATTAACAGACATATTCCTTTCAAATTGTAAGTAAGCTAGATATTTTTTAACCTCATTTAATAAGTTATTAAATTTTTTATCACCATTAATCATTGGTTAAATCAATGAGCTTATCAAAAGCTACATTTAATCCTCTGTTAGTGTAAGATATAAACTTCATATTAGAATCTAATAGCGATATCGCTGGTATACCAGTGGGTTTAAACAATTTGTGTAATTCTTTATTATTATCAGAAAGAACTATTGTGTGTTTATCTGGATAATTATCATACCATTCATATACAGTATCATAAGTAGCATTATTTCTGTTTTCATCCTCATATAGAATAGTAATAAAGATAACTTCGTTATTATTAATTAACTCTTTTATCTGTTTATATTCTGGTTTCCACCATCTTTTGTTTTGAATTTCATTATCATCCCAGGTCAACCAGCTTGCTAGAACATTGCATGGAGCACACCACGTAGTTCCCATTTCTAATAAAACATACTTTCCTTTGGTTTTAATATTATTGATACTAATAAGCTCTTCAAATTGATTTAGTGAAAAAAAATCAGGAAAATAATCACCTTCAGATGGCATACAAAAACCTCCTTTAGGAATTTTAAAGCAATTACCATTGAAACAGTCATTTTGTTTTTCACAATCACACCCTATATTTCCTGGACAAGTAAAATCTATTTTATGATTTAATAAGTCCATATTTTTAGATTCTGGTAGCGAGCATGAAAGAAGAATAATTATTAAAATATATAACATATTAGAAATCAAATTTTATTGGCAAGTTGCTGTTACTTTCTTCATCAGAATGTAGAATCTTAAAATTTATAATTTTATCGTCATCAAAAGTAAATATCCAAGGTTCGCACCAACCAATTTCGGTTTTTAATATATCCTCTTCTGATATATTAAATAGATATTTTACTATTGCTCTTATACTATTTCCGTGTGCAGAAATTAGAATATTTTCATCGAGATTGAAAATTTTTTTAAAATAAGGAATACAGCGATTATATGTATCTTTTAAAGATTCACCATCAGGTGGTGGAATATCATAGCTTCGTCTCCATATTTGTACTTGATTTGCACCATATTTAGCAGCTGCTTCTTCTTTATTTTGATCTACGAGACTTCCATAATCACGTTCATTTAATCGTTCATCTTTGATTATAGGAATATCTAATTTTAAATCTTTTAATATTATTGAAAGGGTTTTTTGTGCTCTTTTTAGATTTGATGTGTATGAATTATCTATTTTATAATCTTTTAATAATATTGCGGCATTATGGGCTTCCTGAATTCCTTTATCAGTCAAATCGACATCTTTCCAACCAGTAAATCTGTTTTGAAGATTGTAAATAGATTGACCGTGACGTACTAAAATTAATTTCTTCATATTGCTATCCTATTGCTCTGTTTAGTTTTTTTCCACCTAATAAGTGTAAATGTAAGTGATATACTGTTTGTCCACCATCGTCATTGCAGTTAAACACTAATCTAAAGCCGTTACTATCAATCTTATTTTTTTTGGCAATTTTTTTTGCTACATACACCAAATGACCAACTATATTTATATCATCTTCATTTAAATCATTGATTGTAGGTATTTCTTTTTTAGGAATAATAAGGATGTGTACAGGAGCAACAGGTTTTATATCATTTATTGCAATACACAAATCATCTTCATATAAAAAAGCAGTTGGTATTTCTCTATTAATTATTTTTTTGAAAATATTACTCATTTAAACAATTTAAGATATTTCTTATATCCTTCCTGTTCAAGCTCGCTTAATGGAATAAATTTCAATGAAGCAGAATTTATACAATACCTCAAACCAGTTTTATCCTTTGGACCATCATTAAAAACATGACCTAGGTGTGATTTTGACTTTGATGACTTTATTTCATTTCTTTCATAGCCTAGTTTATTATCTTTATGCATCTCAAATGATTCGTTATTTATAACTTCATAGAAAGATGGCCAACCTGTACCAGAATCATATTTATGTTTTGAACAGAACAATGGTGTTCCATCTGTTATGTCAACATAAAGTCCTTCCTCTTTATTATCCCAGTACTCATTATTGAATGGAGGTTCAGTACCACAGTTTTGAGTAACTTCATGCTGAAGTTTAGTTAGTTTTTTACCCATATAATCCTTTTTAATTGTTGATGAACAAGAAATAAAAAAAAGTAATCCTAATAGAAAAATTTTAAATAAATAAAACATTATAATTTAATAGAAAAATATGAAATTGATGTTACAATAAATGAGCTAATTAACAATCCGACGCATATAGCTAATACTGATTTTTTTTTACTCAAGCCAAACAAGTATGCAGCAAGAGATCCTGTCCATACACCAGTTAACGGAAGCGGAATTCCCACGAAAAGTATTAAGCCATAGAATTTTAATAAATAAATCATTCTACCTTTTTTTTTAGTTCTGTTAAAAATAAACCTTAAAATATTCTTAAAAAAATAATTTTTAGATAGTAACTTCATAAAGGGGCCCAAAGCATATAAAACTATAACACCTATAAATGCATTACCTAATAATGATAATATTACTATTTCAAGCAGAGAAAGTGAGTAATATTTAAATGCCCAGGGAATTGAAGCCCTAAGTTCTGTTATTGGTAACATAGACATTATTATTACTTTTAAATATTCATTATTTAATAATATATCTAAATAATTCATACTTTAATATAATATTTCTGTTCAATATAATTTATTTAAAAGTATAATAAATATAATTGATAATTTTTATGTTATAATAATATTAAAAAAATGAAAGAAAGTAAATTTTACTAATTTAGTATAAGATTAACTACGGATACAATATCAAGAACATTTAAATATCCATCAGTATTGAAATCAGCAGCTAAAAATTCATTTTGCGAAGGTTCTGAAGTATCTAAAATGTAGTTAACAAGCATAACGATATCTAAAACATTAATTAAACTATCAGAATTTATATCACCGGATTCATATGTATTTATAGATATATTTTCTATATGTTCAAATCCAGTTTGACCATAAATATTAGTTACTAATAGCTTTACCTCAAAATCTCCGCTTTGGGTATATGTATGATTTGCAAATCCAGAAGTATTAATTTCAGTTGAACCGTCACCAAAATCCCATGTCCAAGTACTTAATTGTTCTGTGTTTACGACTTCAGATAAATCTATAAATGTAACTGAATTATCTATAACTTCGTATTCAAATAATGCTATTGGGCTTTCATAGATATTAGGTATTAAATCAACTAAAGCATTTTGCCAAGTATCGAAACCTCCCATTGTACTCAAATTGAAATAACCATTATTGTAGCCTCCCCAACCCCAATTACAATGTAAATTATTACCTTGATATCCATCAACATTCCAAGCATGTCCTCCATTGCCATAACTATCACTAAATCCACTAAATAGAATAGGCTTTGAGTTATCTAACTGGTCTTTTAGGATATTTCTAAAATCTGTTATGTCATCAATGACATCTCCATCAGCGTTGCTTACAATATCTGAATATTTAAAAAAGGTTTGCATGGCATACTCAGCAGATGGGTATACACCCTCACACTGAGCACCTGAACCGCTATTATCATAATCCATATTAACAGCCACTCCACTATGATATAATAATAATCTTGATGGGTTAGTAGCATAAGTAGGAGCCATCGAATCAAAATCATAAAAAGAAGTACTAAAATCAACTGAAAGCTCACCTAAATCATTCTCAATGTATGTATTAGAACCTTGACCTTGTTCAGGAAATCCCCAATAATACATAATTTGGGCCATAGAAACTGCAACACATCCAACTGGACCGTTAAAACCAGTTTCTGATGTAAGAGTATTATTCCATGATCCAGATTGATCAAATTCTGCATCAATAAGAGGGCTAACATTGCGGTAATCCCTGTTTGAGAATTCATTATTCATAAAAACGTTCCATTCTCTTTCAGATTCATCACTTATCTGAAAGTTAGAATTCAATGAATTATAAATACTATTTTTCTGACTATTTATAAAAAAGTCGAAATTATCAGGCAAATCAATAGTTTTGAAATTTGAATCAAAACTATAACCAACTATGGGATTTACTTTATCAGAAGCAGCAATAAGAATAAAACCTCTAGGAGCTAAATGATGCAAATACATTACAGTTGTGTTATTTTTTTTAATAGAGATAGTTTCAATTATAGTATAATTCTCTTTATTTGGAGAAGAATTATATTGCTTATTAACATTTAATGCAACAATTGTAGAATTGTGCAAACTAACAGGTGCAGCAAAAGCGAAACTAAGTAGGTATAATATAATAGATAATTTAACCATGAAGTATTTTATAATAGATTTAATTAATATAAAAGATAGAGTTTGTAAAAAGTTATAACAGTATTTTACTGTGGTGTTTCAAATTTTAATACTTTATCAATTTTCATTTTAATGGCATTTTCATATGATTCTTTTAATAGTTTAAAATCTTTTATGGGTTTATTATCTATTGTACAGTATTTAGTCGCCCATTTATATCCATCATCTACTGAGAAATTTAAATCACCAGATTTGATTAATTTATTTATAGCAAGAGCGCATCTCCATAAATCAGAAAAATCTTTTGTTTCAAGATTAATAACTTTTTTATAGTTTTTGTCTAGAAAATCTAGACGTTCAAATTGATTTTTGAACTTCATTAAATTTCCACTTTCATCGTAATCATAATGTTTTTTAACAGTAAACTCACCAGATTTCCAATCTCCTCTATATTCAATAACCATTTTTTTTTGACCATTTACATAGTACTCAGTTGTTTTTCTTTTAATTTTTATTTTCATTTACATTTTAATGATTTACTAATAATTTCTGATAAAATAGAAAACTTTTTGTGAGAATCTTTCAAACTTCTATCGACCCTGCTGATATATAACGCAATATCATCACATTTATCTAAAGTATTACAAAATATTTTTTTTTCATTATCTGGCATAATTCTTATCACTTGTTCATTAAAGTCTTCAGAATTTCTTGATATTCTTTTATCAACAAGCAAAGAATTTTTTTTCCATGTTTTACCTAAAAGTTGTAATAGTTTTATATAATCAAATTTTAATTTCTGTTTATTTCTTATTTCTTTTTTTTTCATTTTAAGTTATATAATGTTAGAAAAATCTTCGAAAAAAAACTGTTAAAAAAAACTTTACTAAGTTAGATCTTAAAAAACTATTTATCTTTAATGTTTCTAGTAAGCTCTTATAAAGAAACTTATATTTTTTTAAAAAGGAGTAAAGTAACAAAAATACAAGTAAAATTATAATTAATCTATTCATTTTTCTAAGGTTAATAAAATGTTATTCATAATTGATAAATCGTATAATATTAAGATAAAATTAATTTTTTCTTCTATTATCATTCCGTCTATCTTTAATCCTTCTATCTGTAAAGGTTATAGAAATATGTTTTATTCTTCTATTGTTATTTCTTCTATTTTTTTTTCGTCTATCTTTATACACATTTAGTCCTTTTTTATAATTAAGATCTTTAAGTTGTTCATTCATTGGTCTTGGTATTCTATTTGGATTGGATGAGCCTAGTTTATTTGTCATAAATTAGTATAGTTAGTTTTTTTATATCTTTATTTATTTTAGTTAGCAAAACCAAAGAAACCTGTTTGAAATATCGTGGAGTAGTTCGACCTCCATTGACGGGGTGTGAGGCTTCACAGACACCCACCTACTCCACAAGCTTCTAAAATGATAATACGAGCTTAAGGTTGCACGTAAGACCTTAACGTTTACGAAGTATTATATTAAAACGAATAGATTATAAAAACAAGTATTTTCAGTTCGAAAAAAGACATGTTGCGATATAGAATTATCAAGATATTGTCTATATTCATTGCCTGTTATTTTAATAAAAAAGATTTTATTATTTCAATTCTGAATTAGCATTTAGCAATGTAGTTTAATTTAATATCATAAAAAATGATTAAAATAAAAAACCCATCTAAAAATAGAAAGGTTTTTAAGTTTTACATCGGTGTCGGAACGGTTAGATTTGAACTGGCGACCTCTTGACCCCCAGTCTAGTGCGCTACCAAATTGCGCCACGTCCCGTTAGTCTTTATATTTTTGTATTAAACTAACTATATCAGTAAGTGAGTTTTTGATATTTTTTAAATCTTTTTTAATATCATCTATACTGCTAACAGATTGATTTTTAGGATAATTGAAATCATTACTAAGATGTAGCTTAGCACCTTTAATAGTATATTTTTTTTTATAAAGTAATTCTTGTATATACTTAATCAATTTAATATCACTATCTTTATAAATACGATTTCCAGCAGAGTTTTTGACAGGTTTTAAAACAGAAAATTCAGTTTCCCAATACCTTAAAACATACTGCTTTAAGCCAGTTATCTCGCTAACATCTCCTATAGAGTAATAAAGTTTACTAATTTTTTTAAGTGCCATAATCTTATTTTTTATAGTTAAAGTACTACTTTAAATATATGGAAGAAAGAGATTAAAAAAAAGGGTATTTAACAATTTGTTACAAATAGCTAAACTAAAGGACTAAAATTAAGATTAAATGCTTCAGCTACACCCCTGTGGTTAACTATACCATTAGAAATGTTTGTACCAGTACTTAGAAAGCTTGATGAATTTCCAACACCATTTAAAGCTAATTCTTTAATGTAAGGAAGAGTAACATTTGTTAGGGCTAATGTAGAGGTATAAGGAACGGAACCAGGCATATTTGAAACGCAGTAATGTACTACATTATTGACTTCATAGGTTGGTTGTTTATGTGTAGTAGGCTCACATGTTTCAACACAACCACCTTGATCTACAGCTACATCTACAATAACGGAACCTGAGCTCATTAAATTTAACATATCTTTTGTAACTAGATTAGGAGCTTTACTGCCAACAATTAAAACTGAGCCTATCAATAAATCAGTATGTGATAATAAACTACAAATATTTTCAAAATTTGAATACATTGTTTGAACATTAGCAGGCATTACATCATCTAGATAGCGCAATCTTTGCATATTAACATCAAGTATATAAACCTTTGCACCAAGACCAGCAGCAAGCTTTGCAGCATTAGAGCCAACAATTCCACCACCTAATACAGTAACAGTAGATGAATCTACACCAGGCACGCCGCCGAGAAGCTTTCCTTTACCATTCATATTAGCCTCAAGGCACTTAGCACCATTTTGAACAGACATACGACCAGCTACTTCACTCATTGGTATAAGAATTGGTAATGAACCATCATTATTTTGAACTGTTTCATATGCAATGGCAGTACAACCGCTTTTAATAATGCCTCTAGTAAGAGATTCTGATGCAGCAAAGTGAAAAAAAGTAAATATGATATGGTTAGGCTTAATTAATTTAATTTCACTAGTTTGAGGTTCTTTAACTTTAATAATAAGTGTCGACTTTTCATATATATCTTCTAATGTATCTAAAATATCAGCACCACTATTAATATAGTCTTGATCAGAAAAGCCACTACCTAAACCAGCACTTTTTTGAACAAAAACCTTATTTTTTAATTTTACTAATTCAGAAACTCCAAAGGGTGTTAAAGAAATTCTTTGTTCATTGTCTTTAATTTCTTTTGGTATACCTAAGATCATACTAATCCTTCAATAGTGCTTTCATACTAAGACTAATCTTACCAGAATCATCTACTTTGATAATTTTAACATCAATCTTATCACCAATATTTAAGCAGTCAGTAACTTTATTGACTCTCTCCTTCTTTATTTCAGAAATATGAACAAGACCATCTTTAGTTGGAGAAATTTTAACAAATGCACCAAAATCTAAAATTCTTACAACTTCACCGTTTAGAATATCTCCAGTTTTTGGAACATATGTCATTCTTTTTATGTAATCTAATACACTATTTATATTATTTTGGTCTAGACCAAGAACAGTAGCAGATCCATCTTCCTCAACATTGATTTCAACTTCATATTCCTCAGCAAGCCCTTTAATATTTTTCCCACCTGGGCCAATGAACGCGCCTATCATATCAGTTGGCATACTAGTTTGACCAATTTTAGGAGCATGAACTGAAAGACTATCTCTGTGCTTATCTATTGATTTATTCATCTCATTTAAAATATGTACTCTACCATCTTTAGCTTGATGCAATGCTTCTCTTAAAATATCTGAAGATAATCCATCAACTTTAATATCCATTTGAATAGCTGTTATACCGTCAATCGAGCCTGCAACTTTAAAATCCATATCTCCAATATGATCTTCAGTCCCAAGAATATCTGTTAAAATTGCATACTTACCATTATCATCCATTATTAAACCCATAGCTACACCTGCTATTGGGTTTTTAATTGGTACACCAGCATCCATTAAAGCTAAAGAACTTCCACATACTGATGCCATTGAAGAAGAACCATTAGATTCAAGAATTTCTGAAACTAATCTTATTGTATAGGGGAAATCTTCAAATGAAGGCAAAGTTGGCAATATTGACCTCTCTGCTAGATTACCGTGACCAACTTCACGTCTAGATAGGCTGAATTTCCCTCTGGCTTCACCAACACAAAAAGAGGGGAAATTATAATGAAGCATAACTCTCTTATATGATAAGCCTTCAATACTATCAATCATCTGCTCATCTCTTTTACCACCAAGAGTTGCAGCTATTAATGCTTGAGTTTCTCCCCTAGTAAATGTAGCAGAGCCGTGAGAACGAGGTAACACAGAAGTTTCTATATTAATATCTCTTACAGTTATCAAATCTCTCCCATCAGCTCTTTTACCACTTAAAGTTTTTTCTCTTAGATCTGCAGCAACTAAACCATCGATATATTTTTTAATTTCTGATTGAGAATCAGGATATTCTTCTGTTAACGCATCTACTACAGAGGATATAAAATTATCTACATCTGAATAACGTGTATGTTTATCTTTTGGATCATTTAAAGGTGAAATTTTACCTTTAACTAGTTTATCAATAGACTTATTTAAAACTTCATTTACTTCTTTTAAAGGAACATCACGTTTAACAACTTTCATTTCAGATAATAAATCTTCTTGCAATTGTACAAGCTCTTTAATACCTTCATGACCATACTGTATCGCCATTAGAA
>CERI01115221.1_pt1 | contig 23962 bp, 30 predicted proteins | sample 350261 | NCBI WGS metagenome assembly CERI01 (sample SAMEA2620979, study PRJEB7988) | marine metagenome | isolation source: saline water (ENVO:00002010), including
TTTGCCTCATCGCAATGAGCCAAGAGGCATTGGTGGTATATTCTATGATCAAATGAATAAACCTAATTATGAAACATGTAAAAACTTTTCGGTAGACTGTGCTGAAACATTTCTTGGGACTTATTCAAATTTATTTAATAGAAAAAAAGATATCAAATTCATCAAAAAAGAAAAAGCTTTTCAATTATATCGCAGAGGTAGATATGTTGAATTTAATTTGCTTTATGATAGAGGTACAACATTTGGTCTACAGTCGGGTGGCAGGCCAGAATCAATACTAATGTCAATGCCGCCAAAAGTGTCATGGAATAATGAATATAATTTTGATTCTTATGAAAGTAATTTATTGAAGATGTTTTCTCTAGCTAGAAAGTAGTTCATCAACAAGTTTAATATTTTTTTCTTTTTCATCTTCTTTCAAATCTACTATGGCTGTTGTCAGCCTTGAAACACAATTAATTTTTCCTGCTTCATTATAAATTTCTATGTTCCAAACATGTACGGACCTTCCTAGTGCAACTGCCTTAGTTACACCTGTTACTAATCCTGAGCGAACTGGCCTGATATGATTTGCGTTTAATTCTAGTCCTACAGCTTTTTGTTTTTTCATATCCAAACAAAGGTTAGAAGCTATACTACCAAGAGACTCAGCTAGCACACAAGATGCTCCGCCATGTAATATACCTCGAGATTGTCTTGTAATATCTTCAACTGGCATGGTTGCAGATATACTATCTTTTGTTATTTCAGTGAATTTAATCCCTAAATGTTTGTTTAAATTATTATCTCTCAGGGCAATTACATGCTTAAGTGTATAGTTTTCATGCCAAATTCTCATCAATATACCTCATATGTTAAAACTTGATAGATTAATATATCATCTTCTCTTAAAATGAAAAGGCCAATGAAAAAGTTATCTAAACAGGTGTTTCCTTCTTTAAGAATGAGAAGATTGAGAAACACTGGTGGTATTAGAAGATTAGTTAAGGAAACATCGTTATCTCCTGAAAACCTAATTCAACCGATATTTGTGGTTGATGGGAAGGGAAAACAAGAAAAGATATTGTCTCTACCCGGCATATATAGACACTCTGCTGATAATATGCTTAAAGAAATTAAAAAGCTAAAAGATAGTGGAATTATAGCAGCAGCATTATTTCCAAAAATTTCTAGAAAAAATAAATCTTTACTAGCTGAAGAAGCATTTAATATGAATGGGCTAATACAAACATGTATTAAAAAAATTAAAGATAAGTTCCCAGACTTTATAGTGATTAGTGACGTTGCCTTAGACCCGTATACATCCCATGGACAAGATGGAATTGTAGATAGTAATGGTTATATAATTAATGATGAAACAAATGATGTTTTAGTAAAACAAGCTCTAAGTCATGCTCTAAGTGGATCAGATATAGTAGCGCCATCAGATATGATGGATGGACGTGTTAAGGTGATAAGGAAAAATTTAGAAAATAATAAATTTTTTAATACCAAAATATTATCCTACTCAGCGAAATATGCATCTAGTTACTATGGGCCTTTCAGAGATGCTCTTGGTACAATTTCAGCTTTAGGAAAAGCCGACAAGAAAACATATCAAATGGATTTTTCAAATACTAATGAAGCTCTAAGAGAAATAGATTTGGATCTCAGAGAAGGAGCAGATTTAGTAATGGTAAAACCTGCATTACCAAATTTAGATATTATTTCTAATATTAAAAATTATTTTAAAGTACCTATATTCGCATATCATGTCAGCGGTGAATATTTAATGATCAAATCATCGTCTAAAAGTAAAGTTTTTGATGAAAAGTCGATTGTGATTGAAACTCTTACTTCAATTAAAAGAGCGGGTGCATCAGCAATTCTTACGTATTACGCAAAAGAAGCAGCAAAATGGTTAAATTGAATTTTGCCGTCATAGGTAATCCTGTTAATCATAGTATGTCTCCGGATATACATAATTACTTTGCTTCACAATTTGAACTTAAAAATTTTTCATACAGGAAAATATTATCTACAAAAAATAATTTAAAAAAAACCATAAACAGTTTCTTTATTAATAATGGCTTGGGATTAAATATTACTATACCTTTTAAAACTGATGCGTATGAATTATGTGACACTTTAGATGAGACTGCTAAACAGTGTGGAAGTGTTAATACGTTGAAATATGAATCAAATAAAATCATAGGTTACAACACTGATGGGCTAGGTTTAGTAGATGATTTAAAAAGAAAGAATATTAATGTAAACAATTCAAATATATTAATTTTAGGAGCTGGTGGTTCAGCTATGAGCATTACAAGCGTACTTATAAAACAGTCTAATAATTCGAAAATATCAATATTAAATAGAACTAAGAGTAATGCAGATAAAATGATTGCTTTTTTTAATACGAATAATCTCAAACTACATAATCCCGGTGATAGCTACGATTTAATAATTAACACTACACCTATTAGTATGTCTAATCATAAAATTATTATTCCGAATAATATTCTAAAAAAATCATCAATTTGTTATGATTTATTTTATAGTATAAAAAAGACACATTTTCAAAAATGGGCTTGTGATCATAATATAGAAACTTGTTACGATGGACTCGGAATGCTAATAGAGCAAGCGAGGCGTTCATTCATCATATGGAATAAAGTTACTCCAAACACTGAAAATTTAGAAAGTAAGCTAAGAATTATCTAAAAAATCATTTTTTGTGTTTACATAATGTGTAGCAGAATACTTTAAAAAATTAATCTCGGAATCTTTTAAAGGTCTTACTTGTTTACATGGTGAACCTATATATAAATATCCTGATTCCAAACATTTACCTGATGGAACCAAAGATTTAGCACCAATTATGATGTTTGATTTTATTTTAGCACCATCAAGAATAACGCTACCCATACCGATCAATGACATATCCTCTATGACACACGCATGAATAATGCAGCCATGGCCTACCGTTACATCTGATCCTATATGACACTCATACCCGTTGGAATATTCACTTTTGTGGGTAACATGTACAATGCTACCATCTTGTATGTTAGTCCTATGACCAATAGTTATTGGGTTAATATCCCCTCTTACAACGGTCTGGGGCCATATACTAGAGTCATTTCCTATAGATACATCTCCGATTACACTCGCTTGCTCATCTACAAAAACACGTTTTCCTAACTTGGGCGTATATGTTTTAAATTTTCTTATCATAATGTATGTTTAAATAATTACTTAAAAACTATATCATAGTCAAAAAATTAAATGTAGGAGTAGAAATGAGTGAAAAAATAACAATGAGAGTAGGTGAGTCATTAGTAGCAGGTGGCCCTCCAGGTACTGCTGCTGAACCCGAGGTAATTATTGGAGAATTAGATGGCCCTTTTGGGACGGCTTTCGCAAATCTTTTGGGTGATCAAGCAAAAGGACATTCTAAAGTTCTAGCAATAATGAATACTGATATTATGGTTAAACCAGCCACACTGATGGTTAGCAAGGTTTCTGTTGATAATACAAGATATACAAATATTCTAATGGGAACTGTGCAGGGTGCAATTGCGAATGGGGTTTTAGATTCTGTGAGAGATGGAACGATTGATAAAAATAAGGCGAATGACCTTGGTATTATAGTTTCTGTTTGGCTTAATCCTAGTGTATCAAAAGATGATAACTTGGACCATAAGGTACTTTTTGATATACATAGAAAAGCAACATACCAAGCAATTAAAAAAGCTATGAATAATGAGCCATCCATTGATTGGTTACTAGAAAACCAAGATAATCTAGTACATAAATATTATCAAATGGGCCTTGACGGAAAAATATAGAATATGTTCAAACAGATAAATAACTATTTTTATTTGATGCGTCTCGATAAGCCCATAGGTATTTATTTATTGATGTGGCCAATGTTATGGGCTTTTTTAATTTCGTCAGATGGAAAACCTAACTTTATTTATTTGTTATTATTTTTAATAGGTGTTGTATTAACGAGATCAGCGGGCTGTGTAATTAATGATTATTTTGATAGAGATATTGATTCTAAGGTAATCAGAACAAAAGAGAGAGTGCTAGCTTCAGGGAAAGTGAGCTCTAATGAAGCAGTTCTTCTCTTTATAGCACTCATCTCGCTCTGCATTTTACTTCTTTTAATGATAGGACTGGATATACTTATTTATGCTTTAATTTCATTTTTATTACTAATAATCTATCCTTTTTCAAAAAGATTTATCAAAATGCCTCAATTAATACTAGGTATAGCATTTGGTTCTAGTATACCAATGGTTTATATATCTCAACTTGGTGAAGTAAATTTATCATGCATTCTTCTGTATTTTGCCACAATATCCTGGGCTGTAGCTTATGACACATACTATGCAATAGCAGATAAAAAAGACGATATCAAAATAGGAAATAAATCATCAGCAATCTTTTTTGGCAATAATGATATTTATTATCCTTTTATTCTTCAACTAGTGACAATAATAATACTGTCAATTGTTGCTATCATAAATAACTTGAGCGTCTTGTTTTATATGTCTTTAGTTTTAGCATTTATGACCTCCTTATATCAAAAGATACTGGTTTCTAACAGAATTCCATATCAATGCATCTCCGCTTTTGAAAATAATAATATTTTTGGATTAATAATCTTTTTTGGATTATTATTAAGCTACATTTATGAGTAAAAAAAATAATAAGTGGACACTTGATGATATAAAAAAATTATATCAATTACCTTTTAATGACTTAATATATAAAGCTCATACAGTTCATAGAGAACATCACGATCCAAATAAAATTCAAGTATCAACGCTGATGTCTATTAAAACAGGTGGATGCCCAGAGGACTGTAAGTATTGTTCTCAAAGCATTAAATATAATACTGATGTTGAAATTGAAAAACTTCTTTCTGTAGATGATGTAATTAAGCAAGCTCAAACAGCAAAAGACTCTGGAGCATCTAGATTCTGTATGGGCGCTGCATGGAGAAATCTTAATGACAGCAATCTAGAAAAGATAAAAGAGATGGTTAAGGCTGTGAAAAAACTTAATTTGGAAACATGTCTCACTTTAGGTATGTTAAAAAAGGAACAAGCAGAAAGCCTAAAAGAATGTGGTTTAGATTACTATAATCATAATCTCGACAGCTCTGAAGAATATTACAGTAAAGTAGTATCAACAAGAACCTATAAAGATAGGCTCAATACCCTAAGTTATGTGAGAAGTGCCGGAATAAAAGTATGCACTGGTGGCATATTAGGATTGGGCGAAGAAAATATTGACAGATTAAAACTTATTGAAGTCCTATGCAATATGGATGAACAACCTGAATCTGTGCCAATGAATAAGCTAGTTAAGATTGATGGCACGCCATATTCAGAAAATGAAAATGTAGATAACTTTGATTTTATTAGAGTCATAGCTATTACTAGAATTACTATGCCGCGAACTTATGTAAGATTATCTGCGGGTAGAGATACAATGAATGACGAGATGCAGTCACTTTGTTTTTTCTCAGGAGCTAATTCGATATTTTATGGAGATGAGTTGCTCACTACAAAAAATTCTTCTATAAATCATGATAGAAGTTTATTGGAAAAACTTAGCATTAAAACTATCTAGTTTTGATATCATTCAAAAATCAAATAAAAAATATCATCTCTTCTGGTTATTATAGAGCAAGAGATATAACTGAATCTAAAACTTCTACTAAAATAAAATTAAACAATAAAGTAGTAACCTCTTTCTCTAGTAATGACTATCTAGGTATGTCTAAAAATATTGATGTTATCAAAGAATTAATTAAGTCTGCTACACTCCATGGGATAGGCACTGGTTCATCGCCTTTAATTACTGGATACAGTAAATCTCATCACTATCTTGAAAAAGAAATTTGTGAATATTTAGGAGTTGAAAGTTGTATTATAGTTAATAGCGGATATATGGCTAATCTTTGTCTTTTAAGTATTTTTGAAAAAAAAATAAATGTACTCCAAGACAAGGAGTCGCATAATTCGATTATTGAATCTTCTAAGTTAAATAAAATAAACATAAATAGATATAAACATCTTGACGATAGCTTACTAGCAAAACATTTAGAAAATAGTTCAAATAATATTATATTTAGTGAATCAGTATTCAGCATGACTGGTGATATTACAAATATTGAAAATCATTATAAATTTAAAATTAAGTACAAAGCACCCTTGTTTATTGATGATGCACATGGTTTTGCCATTGCAGATACAAAAAACAAAAATTCGCTACTAGAAAATTCATGTTCTTTATTCAATATAAAACCATCTAGTGTAGATGCATATATGGGAACATTTGGAAAAGCAGTAGGGACAATAGGAGCATTTATATGTGGCAGCAAAGATTTAATCGAAATGGTTGTGCAAAAAGGAAGGCCGTATATTTATTCTACGGCATTACCAAGATGTATAATTGACGCAACGAGGAAAAGTCTGAAGATTTTAGTAAATGATAAAAGAAAATATAATAAATTACATAAAAATATATCCTACTTTAATAAAGAGTGTCGTACAAAAAATTTGCCAATAAATTTATCACAGGTTCCTATAAAGACGATTACTATTGGTAACCCTCATTTGGTTATAAAAACTAAACAAAAGTTCTTAAAAAATGGGATTCTTGTTCAAGCTATAAGATATCCAACGGTTCCTAAAAACCATGATAAAATTAGAATCACATTAACTGCAGATCATACGAAAAAAGATATTGATAATATATTAAATACGCTAGAGAATGTATGCTGTGAAGAGCTTAAATAATAAAAATATTCTGGTGGGCATCACTGGAAGCATTGCTGCATACAAGGCAGTAGAGCTTATAAGTAAACTAATTAGTTTGGGTGCTCATGTTAAAGTTATAATGACCAAAGCTTCTACATCATTTATTACAGAAAAAACGCTTGAGTGTATTTCAAATAATAAAGTTTTAATAGACGAAAATGAATCTGATGAACATTTTCTACATTTAGATGTTTCAAAATGGGCTGATATGATACTTGTAGCCCCATGCACTGCTAATTCTTTTAATAAAATTATAAATGGTCTAGGTGATGATCTTTTATCTACTACCTGCTTAGCCTTCAGAGGAAAAATCTACTTGGCACCTGCGATGAATCCTAATATGTGGGACAACGAAGTACTACAGGATAATTTAAATAATTTATCAATTGATAAATTTCATATAATTGGTCCTGATTATGGCACGCATGCCTGTGGAGATATAGGTTACGGGCGAATGATGTCACCAGACTCAATAGTTGAGAAAATGATTGGGTCCTTAGGAGTCAAAGTTTTAGGAGGTATTAAAGTTTTAGTATCAGCGGGTCCTACAAGAGAACCGATTGATCCAGTTAGATTTATAAGCAACTATAGCTCAGGTAAGATGGGGTATGCTTTAGCGGAGTATGCGAGAGATTTGGGAGCTGATGTTCAATTAATAAGCGGGCCTGTAAAATTAGATAAACCAGAAGGTATTGATGTAAAGAATATAGAAACATCTTCAGAAATGTTAGATGAAATATTAAAAAGAATAAATAATTATGACATCTTTATATCAGCTGCAGCTATCTCGGACTACAAGCCTTCAAATATATCCTCGCAAAAACATAAAAGTGGAGATGGAAATCTGATAATAAATCTTGTTAGAGGAGAAGATATTTTAAAAGCTGCTAAAAACAAAAGTCCTAAAACATTTGCGGTTGGATTTTCAGCAGAAACTAAAAATATTATAAACAATGCCAAGGATAAATTAAAGAGAAAGAATATTGATATGATTATAGCAAACGAAGCTAACCATCAAAAAGGAATTGGTTTTGAGTCAGATGATAATAAAATAGTAATCATTGATAATGAAAATATTACTTCAATACCAATGAATACAAAGAAAGAATTAGCTAAAGTTATAATTAATAGAATTTCTGAAATTATCAAAAAGTCTTTAATTAGAATTAAAAATGCTAGATAAAGTTCAAGTAAAAATTACTAATAATATATTAAAAGATTTGCCAATGTATGCAACTGAGGGATCAGCTGGCGTTGACTTAAGAGCGGCAATAAATAAAAAAATTACGCTTCAACCTAATGAAGTATCCTTAATACCAACAGGTTTATCAATATTTATTAAAAATAAAGATTATGCTGCCACATTGTTACCTCGCTCCGGTCTTGGCCACAAAAGTGGTATTGTATTGGGTAACTTAGTTGGTCTAATAGATTCTGATTATCAAGGTGAGTTGATGATATCTTGTTGGAATAGAAGTACGGAAGATTACGTTATTAATCCACTAGATAGAATTGCACAAATGATTTTTATAAAGATAGAACATCCAAAATTTGAAATTGTTGAGAATTTTGAATCTACTAAACGCGGAGATAGCGGCTTTGGGTCATCAGGAAAAAAATAATATTATTAAAAAAAATATATTTAGAGCATATGATATTAGAGGTATTTATCCTTCTGATTTTGATGAAGATACAGCATTTAATATTGGATTAGCGCTTGCCAATAAAATTCAAAATGTGAAAAAAGCAGTTGTTGCAATGGATGGCAGAATCAGTAGTCCTGAGATTAAAATGTCATTAATAGCTGGGTTAGTGAAAGGCGGTATAGATGTAATAGATTGCGGTATGTTACCAACACCATTATTATATTTTGCAACTAAATCCCTTCAAATACCGAATGGCTTTATGATTACAGGTAGTCATAATCCAAAATATTATAATGGTATTAAAATGGTAGTTGATGATAGTCCACTATTTGACAAAGATATTTATGCACTATTCGACTGGATTAATAATAATTATTTAAATCTCAATAAAGATAAAAAATATAATGTTAAAAAAAATAATCAAATAATTACTAAATATGTAGAGAGAGTTAAAGAGGATATCTTTATTGATATAGATAAAAAATTTGTTGTAGATACAATGAATGGAGTAACTGGGAATGTAATTAAAGAAATATTAGATGCTTTTGCTATCGATGCAGAATTCATTAATATGAATGTAGATGGAAACTTTCCTAACTGTTCGCCAGACCCAACAAAAGAAGTCAATCTCGAATCTCTTAAAAAAAGATTATACAAAAGTAATGCAGATTATGGAGTAGCGTTTGATGGAGACGGCGATCGCCTTGTTATTATAAAAAAAGACGGTATCGTTATTTGGCCAGATGAATTAATGATATTATTTTCAAAATCAATTTTATTGAAGTCGAAAAATGCAAAAATTGTATATGATGTGAAGTGTACAAAAAATTTAAAAACTGCAATTGAGAATTCCAATGGTACGCCAATAGAATCTCGTACTGGCCATTCATATATTAAACAAACAATAAAAAAAGAGAAGGCGAAGCTTGGTGGTGAGATGAGTGGACATATATTTTTTAATGATAAATGGTATGGCTTTGATGATGGCATATATGTTTTTTTGAGATTCTTAGAAATTTTATCAAATGAAGAACATCTTATAGAAGATTTATTAAAACTTCCCACAACATACACTACACCAGAAATTGATATAGATTTTTCTGATAATAATCATTTTGAATTTATAAACAAATTTATAAACCAAAATACGTTCGATGATTATACTATCTCTCTTATTGATGGAATTAAGATCATGAATAAACAGTCATGGGGTTTATTAAGAGCATCAAATACTACTCCTAAAATTACACTAAGATTTGAGTCATCAAGTGTTGACGGACTAAAAAACATAAAAAATGCCATCAAAAGTGCTATTCTTAAAATTGATAATACGTTAGACTTACCGTTCTAAAATTATGAACAAGAAAGTAGAACTAAGAAAGAACTCGGCGAATATTCCCTCAACGGCAAATGTTCTTATAGAGGCGTTGCCTTATATTCAAAAATTAGCTAATAAAATTATAGTTATTAAATTTGGTGGAAATGCCATGATTGATGACAAACTTAAAAATAATTTTGCACGAGACGTTGTTCTTCTAAAACAAGTTGGACTGCATCCTGTGATAGTTCATGGTGGAGGACCTCAAATTACTAGTTACCTTGAAAAAATGGGTATCAAATCAGAATTTGTTGATGGTATGAGAGTTACAGATGAGAGCTCTATAGATATGATTGAAATGGTTTTAGGCGGATCTATTAATAAAGAAATAGTTAACTTAATCACCAGTCATGGCGGAAGAGCAGTTGGACTCTCTGGAAAAGACGGTGGACTCATAAGAGCAAAAAAAATGATAGGTGAAGGTAAAAATAAAGATTTTGATTTTAAAAATACAGGTATGGTTTCAAGTATTGATCCAAGTGTTGTAAACCTTTTAGATGCAACATCTTTTATTCCTGTTATTGCGCCTATAGGAATTGGCGAAGATTATAAGACGTATAATATTAATGCAGATATAGTAGCTGGAAAAATTGCAAAAATTCTTCAAGCTGGAAAATATATTGTTTTAACTAACACGACAGGTATATTTGATGATAAAGGAAGTTTAGTGAAATCAATGAATGCAGATCAAGTAAGACAATTTATAAAAAAAGGGATTATATCTTCAGGGATGTTACCAAAAGTTGAATCTGCCCTAGAGGCAGTATCAGCTGGTGTTCAAAATGTTCAGATTATTGATGGAACCATTGATCATGCATTGCTGCTTGAATTATTCACCGATGATGGTGTTGGAACAATGATAAGAAGAACTTAAAGTTTGGATTATTTCCTTCTAACAATAGTATCTTTTTTTTCTAATTTATTCTCTGCATTTTCTGGTGGAGGCGCAGGAATTATTCAGTTACCAGCTATACTTTTAATTTTTAATATTTCCTTCCCGGTTGCTCTAGCTACACATAAGATTTCAACTGTACTGCTTGGCTTAGGAGCATCACTAAAGTTTTTCGAGAAAAATAAACCTAATACAAGGTTATTAACGGAAGGTATTATTATTGGGTTACCAGCTGTAATTATTGGTGCATATTCAATTAGTTTTATAAATGAATATTTAGCTAGACAGCTACTGGGAATTCTAATCTTTCTTGTTTTCTTATTATCATTTGTGAAGACTAAAAAAAATCGTGGTGTACTGTCACCATTTTATGTGTACATCATAATATTTGTAATAGGTTTTCTTAATGGGTCTTTATCTGCAGGAACTGGACTGCTATATACTTTAATGCTTACCAAAGTTTATGGAATGTCATTTAAGGAGTCAATAGGATACACATTATTAGTAGTTGGATTATTTTTTAACTTAATAGGCGCTATTGTGCTTTATCTTATCTCTACAATCGATATAGCTATTCTTCCTGCTCTCTTGATTGGGTCGTTCACTGGCGGCTACATTGGAGCTATGATAGCAATTAGTAAATCAAATCGTGTTATAAAAATTTCCTATCAAATTGTTACGCTTATTGTTGCCTATAAACTACTTTTTTAATTACCCTTATATTTTTCAATATATTCATTCATGCTTTTAATATAACTTTTATATTGGGAATTAGATTTAATATATTTATGTATATCCTCTAAATCAATTAGTGAATGTGAATTCATCCCATAATTATTCGCTAACTCGTTAGATGCCATCTCTTTTTCCCCAATCTCCATTCTATTAAATGCAACAAGAAAATCTTTGGAGACAACCTTAGATTTCTTTAACATATCATGGGATTCTATGATAGATGAGCCTGATGATATTACATCGTCGACGATTAGTGATTTACCAACTAAGTTACATCCAACAAAATTTCCTGCATCGCCATGAGTTTTAGCTTCCTTTCTATTGAATGCATACGGCACATTGATTGAATGGTTGGTATATAGACTCTGCGATATTGATGAGCATAATGTAATTCCTTTATATGCAGGACCAAAGATAAAATCATAAACGAGTGAATTATCAAATATATACTGGGCGTAATAACTTGATAACTTACTCAGTAGAGCTCCATTGTTACAAAGGCCTGTATTGAAAAAATATGGACTTTTTCTTCCAGATTTGAGTGTAAAATCACCGAACTTTAATATATTTTCATGAATTGTAAATTCAATAAAATCTTGTTTATTATTAAACATAGTGAGCTACCATTATTTAATGATAACATATGCTTAAAAGTAAAATGAAAGTTATAACTATTAATGTTTGTGGTATTAGAGCAAGTCAAAAGAAAGGACTTTTTGACTGGTTAAAAAAAAGCAAAGCAGACTTTATCTGTATGCAAGAAACTAGAGCCCTCGAAGATCAAATCTCTAACGATTCTTTTACCCTAAAAGGGTATGAGAGGTACATGAATGTCGCAGAAAAAAAAGGTTACAGTGGTGTAGCAATATATTCTAAACATAAACCAATTAAAATTGATAAGTCATTTTCTAAATCTATATTTGAGAAAGAAGGAAGATTCATATCTATGGAGTTTAAAAAATTTGATTTAGTATCAGTATATTTTCCCTCGGGATCTTCGAGTGAAAATAGACAAATTCTTAAATATGAATTTATGAATTTATTTGAAAAATTTGTAAAAAGGAAAATAAAACAAAACAAAAAGCTAATTATATGTGGTGACTATAATATAGCTCATACAAATGACGATATAAAAAATTGGAAAGCTAATCAAAAAAACTCAGGATTTCTTCCAGAAGAAAGGGAGTGGATGACAAAATTAATTAATAAGATTGGTTTAAGAGATGCGTTTAGAGAAAAGTGCAAAAAGACTGATGTATACACATGGTGGTCTAACAGAGGGAATGCATATAATAATAATGTAGGTTGGAGAATTGATTATCAAATGATTACAGATAACTTTAGAACTAACATTAAAAGTGTAGCTGTTTTTAAAGATATAAAATTCTCAGACCATGCTCCATTAATTGTAAACTATGATGTTTAGTTATTTAAAAGAAACTTTAAACCCTTATTTTGAGAGAAATATTTTTATATCTATGGTTATGGGTTTTGTTTCAGGCTTGCCTTTGCTGTTAACCATTACTGTACTTCAAGCATGGTTAACAGATGAAAATGTTTCAAAATCTACAATTGGTCTTTTTGCTCTTATTGGATTACCATACTCTCTTAAGTTTTTATGGGCTCCATTTTTTGATAGGTATGTTATATCTTTACTTGGCAGAAGAAGAGGCTGGCTTTTAATTGCTCAAGTTTCTCTTATTATTTCTATTTTTCTTCTTGGTCAATCAAACCCGTTAATTAATCTTTTTAATGTTGCTTTACTCTCACTAGCAGTTACATTTTTTTCAGCATCACAGGATATTGTTATTGATGCCTATAGAAGAGAGAGTTTATCTGAGAGAGATCAAACGATAGGAGCTTCTGCTTATGTACTTGGTTATAGAATCGGAGCATTAGCTGCTGGTGCAGGTGGGCTTATACTAGCAGATATATACTCGTATTCATTTGTTTATACATTGATGGCGGTAATTATGTTACTTGGTGTTTTAACAACACTTTTGACTGATGAACCTCGTGTAAATGTAAAACCATCTACATTAGCAGGATCAATAATTGATCCTTTTAAAGAGTTTTTTAGCCGCTACAAGAGCGATGGAAATAATATAAAAAATTTTACACCTCTTTTGATTTTAATGTTTGTTCTGCTATATAAAGTAGGTGATACCATGGCACATTCTTTAAGTACAAACTTCTACTTAGAAATTGGTTTTTCAAAAACTCAAATTGGAACAATTGTTAAGTTTTTTGGTCTGGGAGCTACGTTATTAGGAGCATTGATAGGCGGGGCTTTATCTTTAAAGATAGGCTTATATAGATCATTAATATATTTTGGAATTTTTCAACTTATAGCCACATTAGGGTTTACAGTATTATTCTATGTAGGCAACGAACCGCTAATGTTAATAGCTGTTATATCATTAGAAAATCTTGCTGCCGGAATGGGCTATACTGCATATCTTGCCTTTATTGCAAATATGACATCAAAGGAATTTACTGCTACACAATTTGCGCTAATGACTGCACTTATGTCATTACCACGAACATTACTTTCTGGAACGTCTGGTTACCTAGTTGAATATATGAATTGGGATCTGTATTTTATTTTTTGTTCTTTAATAGCAATACCTGCTCTGTTAATATTAAAAAAACTTAAATTTATAATTAAAGATGAGTAAATTCAATACAGCGGACTTATGTGATAATCATAAATTATCTATTGCGAGACCTATATTTAAATCATTCGGAGCTAATACTCACTGCTATGGTCAAATAAAAACAGTTGAAGCTATAGAAGATAATTCTTATGTAAAGAAACTTTTACAAAAAAATGGAACTGGCTGCGTGATGGTTATCGACGGTCATGCTTCAAATAAATGTGCCTTAGTAGGTGATAATTTAGCTGCAATAGCAGCAGATAATAACTGGTCAGGAATTATAGTTAATGGATGTATTAGAGATAGTTTGGAAATAAATAATATTCCAATTTCGATTAAAGCTCTTAACTTAGTACCAAATAAAAGTAAAAAAAAAGACATAGGGAAATATGGTGTAGAGATAAGTTTAGCTGGTATCATTTTCCGAGAGGATGAATATGTATACTCTGACCCTGACGGCATTGTAGTGTCTACAACAAAGATAATATAAAGTGACTATAAAACTTATTAATTTCGAAAATATTAATTTATTTAAACAAGAAAAACATATTATTAGAAATTTTTCACTAGAGGTTTACCCGGGAGAAAAAATAAACATTTATGGTAAAAATGGATCTGGGAAAACATCCTTGCTGAAGTTAATAGCTGGGATTACACAGCCATCAAATGGAACTATTACATTTGACAAAGAATTAAATGTAAATAGAGATATTTTTTATATTGGGCATAAATATGGTCTGAAAGGAGAGCTTTCTGTAAATGATAATTTAAAATATATTCTAGGTTTTACTCAAAATAATAAATATGTCTGCATACGTGATGAATTGAAATTTTATGATATGGATGATTATTTAGATATTCAAATAAAACACTTATCTCATGGCCAAAAAAAAATTATTAGTCTGGTTCAGCTTGCTCTCATACCTAATAAGATTTGGATCTTAGATGAACCGTTTACAGGTTTGGACAAAAGTATAATAAATAAATTTTTTAAGAAAATTAATATTCATATAGAAAAGATGGGGTCTCTTATAATTACTAGTCATAATCCAAAAGAACAATTTAGTAACACAGAATTATGCTAAAAATATTCATATCAATACTGTTGAGAGATATGAGAGTTATTGCTAACTCTGGTACAAAAATATTTATGCCTGTTGTATATCTAATGCTAATACTTATATTTTTTTCTATAAGTTTAGAAAGTACTACCCTTGGCGGGTATGACAATATTCTTCCACAAATTATTTGGCTCTCATGTCTTTTAGTGAGTCTTTTGAATATGGAAACTTTATTTAAAGATGATTATGAGGATGGTACCTTGGATGGTATTGTTATTAATTCAGAAATTCTTGAGATTAGCGTATTGGCTAAAGTACTTTCATATTGGTTATTCACTATAATACCTCTTGTTCTAATCGGTTTTTTAATAAATTTTTTGTTAACAGGTAACCTTAATACGTCATTAATTTTGCTAATAAGCTTACTATTAGGTACTTCAACAATATCGTTAATAGGCTCTATTGTAGCTTCTTTGACATTGAGCATTAGAGGGAATGGCCTACTGTTATCTACAATTGTCCTTCCCCTTGATATTCCAGTTTTAATTTTTGGGACGAGTGCTGTCTATAATGCGTCAGCAGGTTTGAGTTATAATTCTGAATTATTATTTATGCTTTTTTTACTACTACTATTTTTAATAATTTCACCTTTTGCAACATCGTTAGGTATAAGAGCAAGCTTAGATTGATTTAGCCCAGGACTTTCTTTTCTCATTGCACAAAAGCATATTCTGTGATGATTTCAACATAGTACCTAAAAAGAAAAAAGTAAATCCAACAGCTGTAATTATTAATGGTGTTAACATATCTCCGGCAATACTTGGGGTGCTTAGCTTAATTACAGAAGGTCCTTGATGAAGCGTATTCCACCATTCTACAGAAAAATGAATTATAGGGATATTTATGAAACCAACAATAGAAAGTATATTTACAGCAGTTGCTGCTTTCTTCTTGTCCTCAAATGACCCATGTAAAATTAAGATAGATAGGTAGATAAAAAATAGTATTAATTCAGATGTTAATCTAGCATCCCAGGCCCACCAAGTACCCCACATAGGCTTACCCCAAATTGAACCAGTGACTAGAGTAAAAAATGTGAATAGGGCTCCGAGCTTACAAGAAGCAAGTAGGATATAATCATAGACCTTTACATGCCATATCAATGAGATGATTGCGGAGAAGAAGACTATAGAATATGCAAAAAGAGAGATCCAAGCACTTGGAACATGTACATACATAATTCTAAAAGCATCCCCTTGCTGGTAGTCAGCTGGTGCTACAAATAATCCTTCATATAAACCATATGTTATGAATATTAAAGAAAGAAACAAAAGCCATGGTATAATTGCGCTTGTAAAAAGATAATATCCCTCGGGTGATATTTTAGCAAAAAGTTTTTTTAACATAATTATTAAAAAATGATAGCATACAATTAATTCTATGGCTGATAATAATAAACTGAGAGACTATGAAAAATCTATTGTTACATGGTGCAAAAGTATCCAAGGTAAGTATAGGATTATGAAAACGTTGAATAAAAAAGCCTTCATAGAGTCTATTAAATCAAAGAAAGGCACTGATTAATTGCTTCTGTGTGCATTTCTAAATCGCCATTGACGATAAAAAAGGGGCCGTTCAAGAAGTTATCTCCTAAGCCATAGGAAAATCTTTGAAGGTTTTTATCTAAGAATAGGCCACCTGATTCCTCAATTATGCATTGCCCAGCAGCTGTATCCCACTCATGTGTTGGTCCTAACCTTATTGAAAAATGACCTTTTCCTTCTGCAACTCTTACAAACTTCACTGCGCTAGACATGAATACAAGTTCAGAATTTATAAAGTTTTTATTTAGTATTTCTATTACGGAGCTTCTTATAGTGGAGCTTACAAAAATATTGCTAAGAGTTTTATTATCATTATTTATTTTTATATTCTCAGTACCCTCAACTTTAAGATAACAGCCTTGTCCCTTAATTGCATAATAAAATTCCTTACTAGAAGGTACATAAATAATCCCAAAAACTGGATAACCATTACTTATATAAGAAATGCAAATGCAAAATTGATTGCCGCCACTTATATAATTCTTAGTTCCATCAATCGGATCCACAAGCCAGTAGGAATTATTAAGTATTAGTTTTTGTTCACTTTCTTCTGATATAACTACATCATTAGGGAAATTATTAGTTAAATATTCAACTATCATTTCGCTTGAATATAAATCGACATTTGTTACGGGGCTATTATCAGCTTTGATGTTAACGTTTAAATTTTTTTGTTCTTTCAATTGAAAGTTTCCAACATCTTCACATAAATCAAGTAGCTCTGATATATATTTTTTAAAATTGTACTTGTTCATAATTATATAAATAATTTATTGCTGCATAGACTCGTGAGTCTATTATTTCTGACTTGCTAAGAAAAGTGTTTATTTCTGTTATAGGAACAATTATCACTTCTAGGTCTTCAGGCTCATCGCCTTCTAATATCGAAGGAGTTAAGTTTTTAGCCAACATAATATATGTTACATGGTCAATATAGCCAGGAGCAAGATACAGTTTATTAAGATATTTAATATCATTTGATTTATAACCCACTTCTTCTTGAAGCTCTCTATTAGCTGCTTCATGCATTGATTCATTTAAATCAATTTTTCCTTTTGGTAAAGTTATCATATAGTTGTCAACAGCAGCAGCATATTCTTTTATAAAGATTACGCTATCATCAATAATAGGTACGACAAGTACAGCACCATTCCCTGTCCCAGAAATAATTTCATACTTCAATATTTTATTATCAAACTGAATATCTGTTTGCTTTATATCAAACAATTTACTTTTGAATATTGATTTTTGTTTAAGAATCTTTGGCATATATACAGTAACTAAGAACGATGATACATTATCATTTATGATATTTAAAGACACTGAATGTTTATTAATTGATATGGATGGGGTTATCTTAGACAATACTTATGATAATAATTTTTGGCAAAATCAAATACCGTCTGTTATAGCAAAAAATAGAAATATAAATTTTAATGACGCTAAACGATTAGCAATTCAAATATTTAATTATAAAAAAAATACAAAAGATTGGTATGACGTAGATTATTGGTCGAATATGTTAAATATTGATATTGAAGCACAAAAAAGATCAAAAGAGAGTTATGACAAGATTAGTTTATACAATAATGTTTTAGATACATTGAAGCAACTTAAGACTCGAAAAAAGATGATACTAATTACAAATGCTCACAGAAAAACATTAAACATTAAATTAGAAAAATATGACATTTCACCATACTTTGACGAGATGATATGTGCTCATGAGCTTTACTATGTAAAAGAAGATATACAATTATGGTACATGCTACGTTCAAAATTTAGAATAGACTTTAACAAAACTATATTAATAGAAGATACGATGAAGAATATAAATGTAGGACTTTCTGCAGGAATTTCTGGAGCGATATATCTTGGTGATGAAAAATATAAAGCAAAAGAAAATATAGTTAAATTATCATCAATTGATCAAATTCTTTCTACATTCAATCAATCTTAAATCAAAGTAATTATTACATTTAGGGAATGTTTCTTCTACTTTAATATATAACTTCCTTTTTTTGAACAGTGTTGTTCTTAGAACATAATCACTTTTGACAGTGTAGTTAACCGTCTCTTTTATAAATTTTGGTTTTTTGAAAAGTAGTGTAGCTAAAGACTTTTCACCTAACCGCTTTATGCAACACATCCTGCCCTTAATATTACTTACTAAAGTATATGATGTTGCAGATATTGGTTTTTCTAGAACGCCACTTAATTCAACTTTTCGTACGAGTGAGAACTTTCTTGAAGATTTGCCAAATTGCCTAGTTAAATTTATTTGTGATGAAATAAATTTAATATGATCATTCTTATCGAGAATAATTCGTTTTGTTAGTGAAGAATTATCAATTAATAGCCGTCTTAGATTTGCAGGTAATCCTTTTAATTTTCTCTCTTTTAGCCACCGATGTTTATAATTGTACTTCATCTATTCTCTTAATATTCCAGCGTTTCTTCAATTTGCTGATTCTTGCAGATGATAAGTCATATGTAAATTTTTTTATATTAGAAATGTTGTCCATAATGTCATTAATATTTGAAACACGATAATTATCAGGCATACCAGACTGTTTGTTACCTAAATATGTACCTGTTCCTCTTATTTTTAAATCATATTCTGCAACATCGAAACCAGAGTGACTATTTTCTAAATATTTTAGTTTTTCTATTGCTTGAGGTGTAATACCCTCAGAATGAACTAGATAACAATATCCTTGTGAAGACCCTCTGCCAACTCGCCCTCTAAGTTGATGAAGCTGTGCCAATCCAAACAATTCAGAATTTTCAATGACAAGACAGTTTGCGTTAGCACAATCAACACCGACTTCTATAACACTTGTTGTGACCAGAATGTCAATATCGCCAGCCTTAAAACTATTAATTATTTTTATTTTTTCTAATGATGGAATTTTTCCATGCAGAATAGATATTTTATATCCAGGAAACCAGCTTTTAATTGTGTCTGAAAATATTTTAACAGAATGTTTATCATCATCTAGCGTATCCTCTACCCTTGTACAAACCCAGTAAACCTGTGTACCTTCTTTTAAATGTTTTTTGATTAGTGAATTAGTATGAACTCGTGATAGATCTTCATGGATAGATGTTTTTATTATTTTTCTATTCGACGGTTTGTCTGAAATAGTAATATAGTTCATATTCTCATATAAAACTAAAGCCAAAGTTCTTGGTATCGGTGTAGCTGACATGTAGATAAGATGTGGTTGTTTGTTATAACTAGAAATTTTTTCTCTTTGTTTAACTCCAAATTTATGTTGTTCGTCAACAACTACAATCGCTAAACTTTTAAATTTAAAATCTGTATAAAGAAGTGCATGAGTACCAATCAAGATTGATATTTTTCCATCAATGAGGTCAGATTTAATATTTTCTTTTTCTGTTTTTGTAGATTTTCCAGAAACCATAGAAATTATCCCATAGGATCCAATATATTCTGAAAATGTATTAAAATGTTGACTACATAGAACCTCTGTAGGGACTAAAACAAGACATTGATGACCGTTATTTATAGCTTGCAAACAAGCTATTATTGCAATAATAGTTTTACCACATCCTACGTCACCTTGTATTAAAACCTTTGATGGTTTGCTAGCGTTTAAATCTTGAAAAATATTATCTAACGCTAATGATTGGCCCTTTGTAAGAGTAAAAGAGAGTTTTGAATAAAATTCTTTAAGTACTTTTTGATTAATATTTAATGGAAAGGATTCTTTATTATTATAATTTGATATTGTATTCAGAAATTCATGTTTATGCAGATATATTTCTTCATACACTAAACGTTTTTTTGCATTACTATATTCTTCCCAAGCATCATCATAATTTCCTTCTGGGAAGTGAAGTTTTTTTAAAGCTTTAAGTAATGACATACAGTTAAAGTTTTCATAAAAATAATCATCTAAACAAGTAAATTTATAATTATTTGAAAAAAATGAAAATGCTTGTCTAATGAGTTTTCGAATTTTCTTTTGCGATACTCTACCTCTGATTGAATATTTTGGAATGATATCTGCTAGGGTTTCATTTTTATTAATGACTTCAACTTCCGGATGGATAAATTCAAACTTGCTTCCCTTTATAATAACATTTCCACCAACTCTTATTTTTATACCTTCCTTTAAACTCATAAATATAATAATTTTATGAATAAATCGAATAGTGAATATTCCTGCTTTAGCCCTTACTGTTAGAATATAATTAGGCCTGTAACCTTTGGTTCTGATAGCTTTTATAATTTCACCAGTAATAACAATATTGTCACCTGATTTAATTTCATTAATTGTTTGTATCTCAGATTTATCAATGAAGTCAATTGGAGTAGTAGATAGTAAGTCAAATAGAGAAATAATCCCTATCTCACCTAAAAGAAGTTTTGTTTTTTCTCCGACACCGCGTAATGATGAAATACTCTGAGACAATTCATCAGAATATTTTTCCATTATTTATTCTTTATATAATACTGCATCAATTTCCACCTCTACATCTTTTGGAAGCCGGCTGACTTCGACTGCTGCACGCGCTGGATACGGCTCATCTAGATACTTCTCCATAACAGTATTCACGGCTGCAAAATTTTCAAGATCTTTTAAATATACTGTAAATTTAACACAATCATTTAGATTGCAACCTGCAGATTCAGATATATTTTTTAAACTATGAATTATAGTTTCTACCTGGTCTTCAAATGTGCCGTTCACAACAGTCATGTCCTTGTAATTTAAAGGTATTTGTCCAGAGATAAATGTAAACTTGTCAACAGTAACAGCTTGAGAGTATGTTCCTATTGCAGACGGAGCTGTTTCACATAATATTTTTTTCTTACTCATGGTTTCTTCCTAGTGTGACCAGCAGCTTTCAATCTTTCGAGATAAGTATGCCAATTATCTTTATAATTTTTACATAGATTATATAAGTGCTCCCATGAATACAGTCCTGTGTCATGACCATCATCAAATATTATCCTAACGGCATAATTACCAACTGGTTCTAATTTGTCTATAGCAACATCTTCTTTATTAATTTGTAGTTTTTCTTGCCCAGGACCGTGTCCTTTCACCTCTGCAGATGGGGAGAAACATCTTAAATATTCTGATGTAATGTCATTACTATATCCATCTTCGAACGTAATTGATAATGTGTTTGTTTTTTTTATGTATCTTAACTCTGTTGGTTTTATCATAATATGTACCTACTTAAATCTTCATTCTCTGCAAATTCATTCAAATATTTATCAACATAGTCTGCATCGATAGTAATTTTTGTTTCTTTTATATCGCTTGCTTCAAAAGATAAATTTTCAAGCAGGCGCTCCATTATAGTATGTAGTCTTCTAGCTCCAATATTTTCAGTTTTCTCATTAACTGTCCAGGCAATATTTGATAATCTACTTATTGCACTTTGATCGAATTTAACATCAATACCTTCTGTTTTCATCAATGCGATATATTGCTCTGTTAATGAGTAATCTGGTTCTTCTAGAATGGACTCAAAATCTTTCACTGACAAAGCGTTTAGCTCTACTCTAATAGGTAATCTTCCTTGTAATTCTGGTATTAAGTCTGATGGTTTTGATAAATGAAATGCGCCTGATGCTATGAATAATATATGATCTGTTTTTATTGGACCATGTTTAGTATTAACTGTGGATCCTTCTACAAGAGGTAATAAGTCTCTTTGAACACCTTCTCTAGAAACTTCTGCTCCACCAGCATTAGATCTAGACGCAACTTTATCAATTTCATCTATAAAAACGATACCATTTTGTTCAACTTGTTTAATTGCATCTTGTTTAAGATCTTCATCACTTATTAATTTTTTTGCTTCTTGCTCAGCAATGATTCCAAGAGCATCTTTTATTTTCATTTTTTGAGTTTTCGTTTTATTGCTAGAAAGATTTTTAAACATTCCTTGGAGCTGATCTGTCATCTCTTCCATACCAGGAGGAGCCATAACTTCAAACGAAGGCGTTGCAGTGCTAACGTCTATTTCAATTTCTTTATCATCTAGCTTACCCTCTCTTAAATCTTTACGAAGTATTTGTTTTGTTTCTTTTGTTCTGTCAATATCATTACCGTCTGTATATTGACTACTATCATCAGCTCTTCTTGGTAAAAGTTTATCTAAAATTATATCTTCAGCTATTTCCTCAGACCTGAGTCCTACTTTAGACATAGCTTTTGACTTTCCTTGATTTATAGCAATCTCAGTCAAATCTCTAATAATAGAATCCACCTCTTTACCTACATAACCAACTTCAGTAAATTTTGTTGCTTCTACTTTAATAAATGGTGCTTGCGCAAGATTTGCTAATCTCCTTGCGATTTCAGTTTTACCGACACCGGTTGGCCCAATCATTAATATATTCTTGGGTGTTATTTCATTACTAATCTTCTCTGGCAGCTGAAGTCTACGCCATCTATTTCTAAGCGCTATAGCTACTGCTCTCTTAGCATTGGATTGCCCAATAATATGTTTATCTAACTCTTGTACTACTTCTCTTGGTGTCATTTCAGACATTTATTTTCTCTATAGTAAGATTAGAATTTGTGTATATACATATATCAGAAGCAATGTTTAAAGATTTTTTTACAATGTCTTCTGCAGATAATTTTGTGTTGTCATACAAAGCCTTTGCGGCTGATTGAGCAAAAGATCCTCCAGATCCAATTGCGATTATTGAATCTTGCGGTTCAATTACATCACCATTACCTGATATCAATAGAGATACATCTTTATCAGCTACGATAAGTAAAGCTTCTAAATTACGAAGTATTTTATCTGTCCTCCAATCTTTAGCCAGTTCTACTGCTGACCTAGTGAGATGCCCACTATATTTTTCTAGTTTACCTTCAAATTTTTCAAACAAGGTAAATGCATCTGCAGTTGCACCTGCAAATCCAGCAAGTACTTTTTCTTTGTAAAGTCTCCTAACTTTCTTTGCGTTGTTTTTCATTATAGTATTTCCAAGGGTCACTTGACCATCGCCGCCGACGACTACCTCGTTGCCTCTTCTAACACCTATAATTGTTGTGCCATGAAATGTTTCGCTATTATTCATAAATTATGCTCGCGGATGACTATTTTTATAAACCTTATTTAGATGTTCAAAATCCATATTTGTATATATTTGTGTTGTACTAATATC
>CERI01038981.1_pt1 | contig 23882 bp, 23 predicted proteins | sample 350261 | NCBI WGS metagenome assembly CERI01 (sample SAMEA2620979, study PRJEB7988) | marine metagenome | isolation source: saline water (ENVO:00002010), including
AAGATGTATATGTAAATGCGATGATCAACCTGCGCCAATATCATTCATCATTAATAGTGATTAATCTACAAAATACGCCACGTGATGATGATATTACACCTAAATCATCATTAGATAGATGTTAAATAAGTAAATTTATTTTTTTGTTTCAATTTAAAAAAAATGATTATATGTATATAACATAAATAACCAATATAAACAAAAAAATATATAAAAATTTAAAAAAGTATAAAACAATAATGACAGCAATTGATAAATATTTTCGTTATGGTTGTGCACAATATCGTTATATTGATAGTGAATTACATAAAATTTATACATGTGTTTTAAATCAAACTGATATAAATAAAAATACAAATAAATTTTACATTATGCAATTAATTGAATGTAATAATAAATATATACATTATATAAGATATGGAAGAGTTGGTGATATTGGTGTTATGTTATATAATGAGTATGACGATATAAAAATTGCAATAAATGAATTTTGTAAGCAATTTAAATTAAAAACAGGTAATACATGGTGTGGTGATGATATAAGTTTATTCAAACCAAAAGAAAAAAAATATATATTATTAGATATGGAAAACCCAATTAATAATGAAAATAATAAAAATAAAACAAATGATACAGTATGTGAATTAAATCCAATTGTAATTGATTTAATTCACATAATAAGTAATAATAAGATGTTGCAAAATTCAATGATGGGGATGAATATAAATTTAAAAAAATTACCATTAGGAAAAATAAGTAATAAACAAATTGATGATGCAAAATTAATATTAGATGAAATAAAAAATGAAATTGAAACAAATAACGATTTAAAAATATTAGAAAATAAATCATCAATGTATTATACATATATACCATATAAAACAGAAAGAAGAAACAAACCACCAATAATAAATAATATAGATATAATAAACAAATATTATGTTTTATTGGATGAATTACAGAATATAAGTGAAGTTTCTTATGCAATTGAAAATTATTCAATAAACGAAATGTATATAAATTTAAATACTATAATAGAACCATTAGATGTAAATACAGATATTTATAATGAATTGACCAAATATATATTAAATACTCAATGTAAAACACATCATTATACATTAAAAATAAATATGATATATAAAATTATTAAACAAAATCATAATTATGATAATAAAAATGGAAATGAGCATTTATTATTTCATGGAAGCCCAATATGTAATTGGTATTCGATTTTAAAAAATGGTTTATTATTAGATCCTAGTAAATTAAATGTTCGTATTACGGGTAAAATGTTTGGTTATGGTATATATTGGGCTAATGCTATTACAAAATCATATAATTATTGTATAAATGATGATGTATCAAATAAAGGAATAATAGCAGTGGGACGAGTTGCATTAGGAAATCAATTAAAATTAAATAAATCAAATGTATATTTAAATAAACAATATCTTGATGAATATGAATATGATTCAACATGGGGTATGGGAAATTTTACTCCTAATTCACACACTGTTTTAGATGATCTTATTATTCCAAATGGTAAAATTACAGAAAAAAATAAACAAAATGATTTATTATATGATGAATTTATTATTTATGATGATACAAAATATAAATTTGAATATTTAATATTATTAGAACACCAATTTATATAAAAAATTTATTTTTTTTTTATATAAATATAAATATATGATAATATAATATAATATATATATAAATATAATGATAAATATATGTAATGGTTATATTTTTTCAGTGAAATATATTAGTTCATCAATGTAATTGTGTTACAAGTTATGCAAAATGTTTGACAAAGACAGTATTTGATTTATATCCTGATGCAAATATATATAAATCAAGAAATGATTATTCAAAACCAGGTGATATAAATATAATATTACCCATTGTTAATTTATTTGGTCAACGTTTGCCAGGCAAACCTAATAAATATGAAACAAAAAAACAACGTTTAGAATGGTTTAAAATATGTTTAATTAATTTAAAAAATAATTTACCAGAAAATATAAAAACAATAAACTTTCCATGGCAAATTGAATGTTGTTTAGCTGGTGGTAATGGTAATTGGGGTGATTATTTATATGAAATAAATCAATTTGCATTATCATTACCAGTTAATATAATAGTTAATATATGGAAATTAAATGATTATGATTAAAAAAAAATGGGGATGTGTTTAATATTTAATCCCTCTGTCTGTAAATAGTATGAACAACACCCCGATAACGAAAATGCCCATCCATAAAATTGTGTGTGTTGGTGCACTCTGTGCAGTAGAAAAATACGCCACGTGAATCAAGGTGCACCATGTGATTGCCATAATTGCCACATGTAGAACATGTATTACCTACTGTTTTGTATCGAAGAAACTTTGGTTGCTGCGGTACACCATTATTCATACGTGGTGATGGCCTGGTAACAGTCATCACCACCATATCTATAAAATGTTTCAATGGCTGTGGGGCGATCACTTTGATCCAAGCCATGGTGTAGGCTGCTGCATAGGTGACATAGCTGACGATCATTGCAGCGTGAATGGTTATCCAACCCATGGCTTCTGGCACAAAATCAGCCAATGCCAAAATGTTTTGGACTTGAGCCAAAATGGCTACGGTAACATTTAAATATATTCAATTTTTTTTAATCAATGTTAAAATCAAAACAATCATTGTATAATAATCCATGTATTATCATTACAATTGAATAACTTCTTATTAAATATATTAATTTTAATAAATATTTATTATGATTTATATAATATGTTGATATATATAATATTAAATATATAAGCCAATGATGAATGTGTTTATTGAATAATATAACCCGTGATTCATATATAAATGGATATAAATTTATATTTATATATGCTTTAGTTTTAGGTGATATAGTTAAACCAAATGCAATAATTATATGTAATAATCCAATTATAATACCAATTAAATATGATTGTGTATAATCATTTAACATATTATAAATAATATATTTTAATATATATAATATATTAAAATATAATAAGTATTATATTATAAAAAAAAATGATATATTATAAATAAATATAACAAAAAAATAAAAAAAAACAATAATATCATGGAATCACTTTGTCCAATATGTAGAAAAAATACAAATTGGAAATATAAAATATGTCAAAATAAAAATCATACATGTTCAATATGTCAAGATGATAATGAAACACATTATGGTTATTTAATATCATGTAATCATAGTTTTTGTATTAAATGTATAAATATAATGAAACAAAAATCTAAATCAAATAAATTAAAACCAATAAAACGATTCAGATCACATAATAATGACATTAATAATAATAATAGTGAATGGCCATTGTTACAATCATCACAATCATCACAATCATCACAATCATCACAATCATCACAATCATTAAATTATGCAAATGTTATTAATAATACATATAATAAAATTAAAAAGTTTAATATAAATAATGATTATTGGCCATCATTATGATAAATCATTTTTTATTGCATTAGTTGCAGTCAACACATTATTTAAAATATTATTAATATGTTGATCATTTTTATTTAAAATAATTATTGCATCATCTATTAATTTTTTTGTTTCGTTTTTTAATTTTAATATATTTTGTTTATTTTTTTCTAAAATATTAATAAAATGTATTTGTATATTATTTATAATAATATCATTATCATTTAAATTAGTATCAATAAAATTATCAACAAATAATAAAATATCATTTATTTCATGTTTAATATTTTGAATTTTTTTATGTGTATATTTTGTAGATAATATTTTTTTTAAATTTGATTTAATTGATTTTTCATGTTTCAATAACACTTCACCATACAACGTTAAATATGTGTATAATTTTTCATGTTTTTCTAATTTTTTTATATTTTCATGTTGCGCTGGTGTAATTGCTTCAATTTTAGTTCTAATATCTTTTTGTATTATTTTAACAGTATCATAATCTAATGATTTTTTAATAATATATATTATTAATTTAATAATTAAACCAATGATGTTGTAAATATTGTTTAAAACTGGTGTAAAATCCTGGTTTATATAATATCTTTTTATATCATTATTATCAATATAAACAATAGTATTAGTATATAAAACATTTATAATATTAATTATATTATAAATATACATATTTATATTTTCTTCATTATAAAACATTGATAAAATATCATTTATAACACGTTGTTTTAAATCAAATAATGATAAAATTATTTTTTCAGTATTTTTGATTTGTTCATCATTATCTATATATCGTAAAATATTATTTATAATATTTATAGAAGTTAATATTACTGGTGTATGAATATTAGATTTATCTAAATCAACATATGGTAAATCATTTTTTAATAATGATATAATTTGATCAGTATGTTCATCATTATAAATCGCATATTCAGCGGTTTTTTCATAAAGGTTTGATATTTTTATATTAAGTAAAATTATAATATAATATAAATTACTAGTAATTAACATTAATTTTTTTTTATCATTATTATTTAATACAATATTATTTTGTTTAATTTCAAATGATTCAATTGGTGAATCAAAAATTATATTATTAACTTCATTTATACTGTTATTTAAATTTACTGAATTTTGATTATTGAATATATTATTAAATTTATTTATAATATTTGACGCATTGTTTATAACAATATTATCGTTTATTTCGTTAATAATAATATCAGTTTCAATTTCATCTTCATCTTCTACTGGTATATATTCTTCTTGATTATATACATCATTAAAAACATTTAATGCTGTTGTTTTCGTTTTATTAATTGCATTTATTGATAATTTTTTGACAACATTTAACATTTTATTTGTTTCCTTTGTTTCCTTTGTTTCCTTTGTTTCCTTTGCATTTATATTTATTTTTACATCATTTTTATTATCTATATTAATAGATGATATAGATAATAATATAAATATTAATATTATTGCTATAAATAATAATATAATCATATTATATTATAATAAAAAAAAAAAATGATAATTTTTATTTGGAACCGTAGCCATTTTGGCTCAAGTGGTTTGTTTACATTTAACCAGTTGCAAAAAAAAATTAGTATTTGGTGAGTTTACACAATGTCTGAGTATGAAATTGACACAATTGCAAGTACTCAAGATCATGAATACACTGATTCTGATATTGACGATGTCATAGCAGATTACAACCCAGATAACATGATATTAGTGCATTGCACCAATATTGTGTGTTGTGCATTTGGACAATGCACACATAAAAATTATGTTGGTGAATTTTGTTGGGCATGTGGACGTGGTGTCACATATCCACGTGGATTAAGTCGATTGAATTGGTCGTCGTTTGGACAAAATGATGATTACAAACATGGCGAAATACCATCATTCTTAATTGATGTTATTACGCTTGATGATTGGGAATTAATTTTAGATCACATTGATCAAATTGATTATTGTGGTATGCGTAAAATCCCAACATCTTTTCAAAGGCTTACGCAGAACCAATGGAATAAAATATGTAATAATTTGAGTGGTTATTGCAGAAAATATTTGAATCCTGAATTTTGCCCATCTGTGTTAACCGATGTATTAACACTAGAAGAATGGTGTTGTATTTGTGAGAAATTTAACATGAACATTAATGTAGATATTGATGATTCAGATGACGAATATGATCGTCTGTGGTAAACACATTTTTTTTAATATATTACATATATTTTTTTTTTAATAATACACATTTTAAATGTTTAAATATTTTTTTTAAAAGAATATTATTATTAACATTAATTATGTATATTATTAAATCATTTAAATCTTCATCACGTGTATTACATTCAATTAATTCAATTGATTGAATTAAACTATCATTACTATTGCTACTTTTACTATAATTTAATTCAATATTATGTTTGTTTTATTAAAATTAAACCATTTCATATATAACATTATAAAAATAAAATATAATAATATATTTATAATTATATTGTTTGATATAATATATAATATGTTTTACATTATTTTATATTGAAATATTTAATAAAAAAAAAAACAAAAAATATATATTAATATATACATATATTGAAATGGGTTGCACACAAACAAAATACACAGAAAATGACACAACATTAAAAATAATAAAAGCATTACAAAATAATAATAATAATGATGATGATGGTGTAAAAATATTTGATAGTGAAAATAGTGATGGTTTACATAATGCACTAAGTAATAAACACAATACGTTAATTATTGTTAAAATGAATAACAACACAAATGATCAAAAAAATAATAAATATTTGATATATTATTATGACGACAAATCAACACATCATACAATTGAATATAAACGAAGTTGGAGTATGTATTCGTTAAATATTCCTAAAAAAAAATTATCAAATAAAAATTGATTAAATATATTAAATATATATTTAATATATAAATATATTAAATATATATTTAATAATGACAATGATGTACACACACAATGAAAATATAAATGAAATAATAAACGAATTTATGAATATATTTATAAAAACACGTGAAAAAATTAGTAAATATGAACATTATGATGAAAAAAGAAAAAAAATAACTATAAAAAGAGAAATAAGTGAATATATAAGAATAAATACAAATAATAAAAAAAATGTAACTAAAATAAATAATTTTAAAAAAAAAACAAATGATTTTTATGTATATTATAATATAAACATATTGAATTATTCGGGAAAAACAGATTTTATTTATCGTATGTTGCATAATAATGATTTTACAACTATATATGATATAAAATATAACGATATTTTATTAAACAAAAATGATAATATTATAAGTAATAATAATAGTAATGATAATATTGCAAATAATAATATTATAAATAATAATAATAGTAACAATAATGATAATATTGCAATTAACAATAATGTTGTAAATTATGATAATAGTGAATTATATTTTATAAATGGTATGTATTATAATAATGTTGTAAATTATGATAATAGTGAATTATATTTTATAAATGGTATGTATTACAAAAATTATAACAATCAATTATTATATGATCCTATTAATGGGATGTATTATAAATTATTGATACCAGAAGTAAAAGTAAACATATATAGTATCGTTGATTATTAAAACAATATATACAGCATTGACTAATATATTAAGTTATGAACATGGTTTACATTTACATACATTATATAGTACAATACAATTATTGTTTATTATTTATATAAATAACACTGCTTTTTATTATGATCAAATGCGCTTAACTGAAAGAAATCTATTTATTTAGATAAATTATCTGAATTTATTAAAAATAAATTGAAAGTTACTCTTGCTAATAATTTTGTAAAAGAAAGTGAAGCAAGTTATTTTGATAAATTAAAAAATAATGAAAAACAAAAAATTAAATGAATTTGCATTATTTTTTATATGATTTAATTGATAATATTGCAAATGAAAAAACAACACCAATAATGTTAGAATAATAATATTGTTTTATTTATAAAAAAAAATGATTGTTTTTTTTATATTAATACCGTAATATTATATATAATATAATATTTATATACAATGAATAACATTGAAATAATTGATATTTATATAAAAAATTATTTAAAAAAATATGATAAATTTGGTGAATATATATATGAATTAATAATAACATTAATGTTAGAATACAATGATTTATATATATTAGGTGGTAGTGTGCGTGACATGTTTATAATAAACAAAACACCAAATGATATTGATATGTATTGTGATATTAATTCATATGATAATATAATAAATTTAATAAAATTAAAATTACATAAATTATATTTAAAATTTTATAATAAAAATGATATAAAAATAAAATTAAAAAAATATACAGTTGATACTGCAATTAATTTAATTGAATCAACACATATAGAAGTTATTGGGTGTTTTGGTAAATTATTAATAGATATAAACGTAAAATCTAAATATAAATTATGTACATGTGTAACGTCAATACATAATAATAATTTTGATTTTATACAAAATAGTTTATCGTTATCATTAGAAAAAAACAATAATAAAAATGAAATAAAACTAAATACTAATATTAAATTTAATAAATCAACCATTAAATATTTAAATAAAATATCACCATTAACAATAATACGTAAATTTATATGTAATATAAAAATATCATGTAATATGTTAATAAAAAATAAAATATATGAATTTTTGGGTGATGAACAAATAAGAATATTACAAATTATTTATACAATAACACAAAAAGAAATGTATGTTGCACATACATTATGTGATAAAACACCATTAAAAAATCATGAATACTACGATGGCGAAAAATGTCCAGAATGTATAAATGTATTTAATAACATTTATTATAGAAATAAAAAATATATAACAAATGGGTTTAAAACATATGTTAAAAAATGTGACATGCCATTATGTGTATGTTCAGCAATACATGATGAAAGATTATTATTAACAGATTCAGATAAAATAATACATGATTATGCAAAAACATATAATAAAAATATGACATTTAATAATTATGTAAAAAAAAAATGTGCAACTGGATTTTATAATAATAATTTACTATTTAATTATAAAATAAAACTTATTATAGATGGTATAATCCCACTTAATGATATTTTAAATGTTAATAAAAATTATTTATATTTAAATTCGAGTGAATATAGAAAAAAACAAAAAAAAAATAATAAATTATGTTATTTATTATCATTATATAATAAATTATAAAATAAAATATTTACAACCATAAATTAATTTTGTTTTGTAATTTATTAATTTCATGATATAATTCATTATTTTTATTATGTAAAAAATTGTTTTTTCAGTTATTTTATTATTTTTTTTTTATATAATTTATTATAATTGCTTCTTTATCTTAATTGTTTATGATTTTCACATTCTTCTAATAATAAATTAAAAATTATTTTAATTAACGCCAAACATTGTTTTTTGGTATATAATTAAAAGTATTATTAATTGATTCATGTGAAGGAGGTGGTGGTGGCAAATGTGATGGTGGTGGTGGTAAATATATCACATGTTCTAATCCAGGTGGTGGTGCGAGATTATTAATATCATTATTAATATCATTATTAATATCATTAAAATTCACACCAAAGACATTTAAACCAAATGGGATGGGAATATCATCAAGTATTGGTTCTAATAATAATTGTTTGTTATGTATATTTAAACTTAGTGGAACATCAATTAATTCAATATTTGGTTTATTTAATATATTTGGTGTTGTATTTGAATTATTTTTTTTTATGTTTAATGTGGGGAAATCATCAAATGATGTCCCGTCAAAATTAGATTGTTTTAAATTATTTTTTAATGATTTTTGTAAAGGTTGTTGCGGGACTAATCGAGGTTTTGGGATTAAAACAATTTTTTTTTGTTGAACCCATTTAAAGATTATATTTATGTCATTTTTTCGATCTTGCATATTTCTATACCAATGAATTTCATCACTATTATAATCATATTTTCCCACATATTGTACACTTAAATATTGTACACTTAAATATTGTTTATTTTTATTAAAATAAAATACACCATTTTCAAAATCTATATCAACCCATCGTTCGCTATCATCATTTCCATTTAAACTAATTGTTATTAAATGATCAATCCATTTATTTTTATTATTACTATTTATTGTTAGTTCATGAATTCTTGACACCATGTTTTTTGGTTTATTTGTTGGCCATTTTTCTTCATAAGTTATCATATCAAATTTATGAATATTCATCATTTTAATATTATATAATACTATGATTTAAAGTATTGAAATGATTTATTATAATGTTAATAGTATATTTTAATAAATATTATCAATTTTTATGATAGTAAAAAAATGACAATATTTATATAATATAATAACATTAAAATATTAAAATATAAATAAAATAAAAAAAGAAATATAAAAAATGTTAAAAGTAAATTGTTCGTATTGTCGATATGAAGGATGTATAAAATACACTAATATTGGTAATATGTGTAAATATTGTAATAATGGTATGATACAATTGCAAAATATACAAAGAGAAAATTTATTATTATATTCAATAACTCATAAAAAGATTTTAGATAAAAATATATTAAAACATGATAATGATGATAATGATGATAATGATGATAATGATGATAATGAACAAGAACCTGATTTAAAAATATATATATTGAATATTAATAAAATACCGTCAATTATAATGTATGAAAATAATGATAATACAACTGAAATTACATCAAATATATGGAATGAAATATGTAATAAATATAATAAACAATATGAAGAAATGATATTAAAATTTTGTAGTGAAGATGGAGAATATTATTATGAATATATAAGTGAATGTTATGAATACACATAAAAAAATATTTTTTTATTATTATATTTTTTATATTTATATATAAAAAGAATGGGGAATATATTGAAAATATACAACAATAACGAAAAACAAAATGAAAATAAAAATGTTAATGATGAAGAAAATAAAGAAAATCATAAAAATGAAGTTATTTATTCATATGATGATTAAATAAAAAAATAAAATTGTAATTTTTTAATTATTCATTAATTTATAAAGATTTTTTTCTTCAATATCATATTTATCAGGATTTTTCATATAATCGATAAATATGTCATATAAATCATTTGGCACTATTGCATTTGCTGTCCACGAACGACCCACGCGACCTGCTCTACCCATTAATTGAAATAAAGTATTTAAACTATGATGATATGCAAAATCATCAGTTATAATAACAGTATTAAATGGATAATTTGTACCATAACATATATCGTAATCAGATATAACAAATGCAAGAGATCCTTTAGATGCTAATCTTATAACTTCATTTGTATATTTATCATCAAATGATGATGGTGAATATATACCTACACCACACATTAATAATAATTTAACATCATCAATTACGTTAAAATTATAATCAATATCTTCTAATATAAATGATAACCTTGGTTTAATTGTATTGTCATTTTTAAATATTTTTAAATGTTCAATGCTATTGATTTTACCAAAATTTGGAAATCTAATATTAGGTGATTCACCAATATTATCATTTAATTCGCGATCTATATCAATTTTACTTAATTTTTCATCATCATGGTTTTTTGATTTTTTGTTAATTGTTTTTTTTCTTAATTCTTCTTGTTTTAATTTATTTTCATCATATTTTATAATATCATTATCATATTGATTCATCATTAATATATAATCTGGTAATATATTTAACAGATCTTTAAACATTGATATAGTTGTATTAATAATATCATTTTCAACTGCTATTAATGTCATATTTGGAAATTTATATGCTTCATGTGTACCAATTTTATTAATATTTAAATTATTATTTGATTTCATTTTTTCACAACATTGTTGTATTAAATTATTGTCATTCAATGTTGTAAGTAATGTTAATGATTGTTTTTTAATTGAATTTGCATTTATATATTTAATATCATTAAACACATTCATTAAATCATATAATTGTGATTTATCTATCAATAATTTAAATATGTCATATGTATACATTCTACCCATAAATGGGTTTGTTTTAACAAATTCAATGTTTTGTGAAAGATGTGTAAATGTTGAACAATTATTATGTGGCGTTATAGTGTTTCCCACATATGTTTCAACATTACAACCTATAAACATTTCATCACCTATTATCATTTCAATATGTATATTTTTATTATTTTGTTTTACACTATTTATTATATTTTGCATTGAATTTGTGTGCAAATATGGCATAGTTGCACTAGATAATATTGATCTTTTAGGTAAATTCATAAGTAAATTTACATTAGATAACATTAAAGGTGAATTTATCATAGTTGTGGAATCTAACCCAATTGTAGGTTCATCTATAAATAATATATAATTTTCTATATAATTATTACTTGATTGAAATAATAATTCAATTGCATCTGGACTTCCTATTATTACTATTCTATTATTATCATGTTTACAGTTAAAATTATTAATTATTTTAACAACATTTTGTTTATATTTTGCTTTTGAAATATCAGTAGTAATATTATTTTGTTCATCAAAATATTCAACTGTAACATGCGCCATACCAAATGGTATTCCCATATTAAAACATAACGTTGCTGCTTGTAATTTTACTGATAATATATTGCAACAAAATATTAATTGCATTTTATTATTATCACTTGTTTTTCTTTTATATTGTACATAATTTGCAATTGGTACAATTAATGTTGTTTTACCAGAACCAATCATAGCTTTTGATATAATTAAAACACCTTCATCAAAATTATCAATAAAGGTTTTCATAGTATCACTTTGACTAACACGTGGTTTTAATTGTGTTCCTGGTATTATATTTAAATGATCACATTGTATTAATAAATGTGGTGTATATTTATATATATCATTTATTGATCCACATTTTATGATAACATCATTTTCATTAGTTACTGTTAATAAATTATATTCATTTATAATAAAATTCATATCATTAATTAATGTAGAACTTATGTTAATTGTCTTATCTGGATATAAATAATGTGAACCAAATATATTGGTACAATTATTTATATATAATTTCATACTTATAAATATACTTAATGATACTTTATAAATTTCAATATCAAATTTTTTTCTTAATATATTTATACAATCATTTAATTGAAACATAAATGTTATTCCAATATATTCTAATATATTAAGTTGTATAATGTTAGTTGGTATAATATTTGTTATATTTGATTTTGTTTTTTTTGTTGACAATATATTAATAAATTTTATTATTGATTGTTCTAAATTATTAAATATAACACCTTCTTTTGTAACACCTCTTTTTTTTGTTTTTTTATCTTGTTTTTCTTGTTTTGTTGTTTGGTTAATTGTTGTTAATTTTAACACATTATCTATTTTATTTCTAATATAATGTATATATATTTCATCACCAATGATTTTATATTTTATATTTGTTTTATTTATATAATTTAACAATATGTCATCACATTTAATATTATCTTTAGTTTCTATTAAATAAAGCATATAATTTGACAACATAGTTAATACATTCATATCATTTGGTTGTAAAATTTGTTCAATTGTATTCCAATCAACATATGAAAATTTTTGTACTATAGTACTTTCTGTTTTACTTGACATTGATTTAGTGTTAGTAGTTCTATCAATATTATGTGATTTTGTTGATACTGTTCTTTCCAATTTATATTCATTTTCATCACAAAAATCAGTCATTATTAATATATAATATATTATATTATATTATATGTTATGAATGACAATTTATTTAAATTAAAAAGCTACGGTATTATATATAATAAATCATTTTTTTATTTATTATATAATTAATATTATTGATTTATTATATACATTATAAACGATGTTATTATAAATATAAAAAATGATATTAATGATAATAAACATTTAATATTATATTTTTTGTTTAAATCAATTAATTTAATGTCAATCAGTGAATCAATTGATGCGATTTGAATTGATGTATTGCTATTAATTGTTTTTTTTGTATCTTGTGATGTATTTGATATTTTTGTTACTATTGATTCTTCATCTGATATAATACAATATTTATTGCAATTTATACATATAAAATTTTGTTTACCATCAATATTACAAATTGATATTGATTTTTCACATATACAATGTTTTATATTATCTTCTTTTATCATTATATTAATATATATAAACAATATAATTTTTTTTATAATATATATATACATATACATTATGGGTAATGTTGGTTATAATGCGCAACCACCAAATTCAAATTTATTATTAAAAAATGATTTAGATGCGTGTAAATTATCATTAAAAAATATAACAAATGAATTAAATCAATGTAATTCACATAATAATAATATTAATAATAAATTAGAAACGTGTACACGTAATTTAAATCATTGTAAAACAAAAGATAATAATATATCACCAATTAATAAAAAAAAATTAAATTATGAACCATCATCTGGTTTATTATGTGGACATTATGATAATATTAATAAAGTATTTGTTAGAAATGACTGCTCATTATCTAAACCAAATGATATGTTTCAACCAACAGTAATACCAACTAAAATGTTAGCATCAAAAAACAATCCATTTTCATGTATAAATGATAAAACAAAAAATTTAAATTTTGCTATGTTAAAACATGAACCAAATTATACACCTGAAAACAAAGGAACTGAAAAAAATCCTAATAATGTATGGGGACAAATTTCTTGTAATAATGTAATTCCAGCAGTACAACCACAACCAATTATAAAAAATAATAATTCATTACAACGAAAACCAATTATTGATAATAATAATTCATCACGATTTAAACCAATTATTAAAAATAATAAAACCCCTGTTATGATGTGATGTTTAAAAAAAAATGATTTTTAATATTTAAAACATCGTACACACTAATAATAATAAATCATCGTGTTAATATTTATAATATATATTTAATAATGGCAGACAAAATCATTGAGTGTGTTTATTGTAAAAAATCAATTAAATTATCAAATAAACAAAGGCATGAAAAATCAAAAGCATGTGTTCAAGCTAGAGCAAAAAGTGATATAACAATATATACATGCAATTATTGTAATATGTCATTTGATGATTTTAATGATAAAGAAGAACATGAAACATCAAAGGTGTGTATTGTAATATATACTTGTGTACATTGTGGAATTGAATTATCTGATTTGAATAAAAAAACCAAACATGAAAAAAATTTGCAATGTGATTCAAAATTATTGTTTGAAAAATTTCAATTACAATTATCATTTAAAGATGAAGAAATTGAATCTAAAGATAATGAAATTAGTAATTTACGTGTTTTTTTAAATAGAAAAGATGCACAAATTGAATTATTAAAAAAACAAGTTCATATGTTAGCAAAACAAAATAATCAAAAAAAACATTATAATGCAATCAATTTAATTAAATATGCACCATTAAAACGTTGTGGTGATTCATCACATCAATTATGTAAAAATACTCAATATTTTTATTTAGATCAAGAAGAAGATAATGTACGTTGTAATAAACATCTATTTAATATTAATATACAATATACATTGAAAAAACCTTATGATATTCACAATATATTATTATATGTACGTGAATATATTAATAGCACTTTAAATAAAGACTATATGTTATATGAGATTGACCAATATTTAAAAAATATTGAATTAACATTTAGTGATAACGAAGGTGAATCAACATTTGACATTGATCAAATTTTAAATATTATTATAAATGGATTATACTATAAATATAGACAACATCACAGTTCAACATTAATTAGTGGCATTCGTCAATTATGTAATTAATTTACAATATATTAAAATATATTTTTTTATCAATATATAATATATTGATAATTTTAATAAATGTCTTTTTTTTTATATAAATTAAAAAAAACATATAAAAAAACAAAATTATGACACAAATATATATATATATATCATTTAAATATAATAAAATATATAATATAAATAAATATATTGAAAATAAAAAAATATATGATGATAAATTAATATATTTATCAGTATATACATTTTTAAAAAAATAATACAATAATTAATAATGTTATTAATTTATTAAATAGTAATGATATTTATATATATAATAGTAATTACAACAACTTATATGTTGATAAAAGAAAATTGATAGAATTTTATCTAAATATAAAATATTATTTAAAAACAATGACACCAGATGTAATGGATTATGCTGTCATGTTATTAGAAAAAAGAAATAATGTAATTGAAAACAAACGATTAAATGAAGAAAATAAAATTTTAATAAAAGTTTCATTTGTTTAAAAAACATTGTAAATGAATTAATATCTGATGATGTTGATTCTGATGATGTAAAAGAAAATGATTTAATGATTGTGAAAATAATAACAATAATGATAGTAATAATGACAATGAAAACAATAGTAATAGTGAAAATATCGATGATATCGAAAGTGAAATTAATATTGAAATCATTGATAATATTGATGATTTTGAATATATTGAAATAAATGAATTTAATAACAATAATGATTATGAAATGGTTAATGATATAAAAATAGAAGATTATTATAATAATGAAATTAATTAATAATAAAACAAAATAAAAATAAAAATAATATATAAACAATGTTTAAAAAAGACAATGACAAAACAAATGAAAAAATAATAAAATTATATAAAAATAAATTAGATGGGAAATATGATATATTAAATAATGTATTATCACGAGTTGAATATATATACAAAGATGTTGCAGTTGATGAAATCGATAAAAGTATAGTTCCAAAATTATATAAAAAAGATCCTGATATGAATGATGTATATGATGTATGTTTTAACACAAATAATAAAATGCCATTTTGTTCAACGTTAAAAGAGGGATTTGGATCATTGGATAACACATCAATTGATTATAATAATATAAAAAAAAGACAAAATAAACAAAAAATTGATAAAAAAAAATATTATTCAGAATATTACAATAATAAATATTAATATAATATTCTATTTTTTTTTTTATATAAATTGAGGATAATTATGTTTGAAATATTATTGATAATTGCTGTATTATTTATTATATACACGTTATTAAACAGAAATAATAATGATGGAAATAATAATGATGAAAATGAAAATAATGAAAATGAAAATAATGAAAATGAAAATAATGGTTTAATATATTTAAATAAAAACCAAAAAAGAAAGAGTGGACAAAACATAAATATAGGTGATATATCAAATGATACAAATGTATTAAAAGGTGAAACAACAAAAAACACAATTAATACAAATAATACAAATAATAATAATAACAAAAATAATCCGACTAAAAAGTTTTTAGATAATTTAAATCAAGCAGAAAATCAAGGTGATGATAGTTCATTGAATGAATATGTTTCAGATAATGATAATGAATATAATAGTGAAAACACAAATACAGGTTTACCACAAATTGATACTGGGTTCGATCATAATGAATTAAAAAATGATATCATTGATGTTAATAAAATTGAACAAATAGAAGAAGAACAATCATTTTTAACAAGTTCATTAATGAATCAATTAGATGTGCCTGTTATATTAGGTGATTTATTTATAGGTAATATTGCAGAAAAGGCTGCAAGAATCGCAACACAAAAAACAACACAAATATTAGGAAACATGAGAAAACATGTAAAAAATCCTAAAATAATAGGTAAAATAATGGATAATATAAAAATAAAATCAAAATTACAAACAGATATGATAAAAAGAATTTCATCGAAATATAAAGGAAAAGCATTGAACGGGAGATTTGTAGGTGGTTTAAATAAGAGAATGAAATCAGTTATGTATGGTGATTTAATGAAATCAATAAAAAATAAAATACCATTTAAAGGTCCTGGTGCGTCATCAATGAGTAAAATAGGATTACAATCAACAATGAAAATGACTGGAAATGCTGCAAAATCAATGAGTAGAATGGGTGCAAAATTTGCAGTAAAAGCTGTAACAGGGGCGGTAAGTTATTTTACAATAGCGAGTACAATAGTAGATTTAATAGATCCATTTGGATTTGAAAATATGCAATCAAATAAACAATATTATAGGATGAAAAGGAAAATGGATTTAGAATGGGCAAGGATGATATATGATGAATATAATGACATAGAAAGAGAAAAAAAAATAAAAGGAATATATCAAGATGAATATATACCATTAACTACACCTATGTATTGGGGACCATTACATGAAATACACGCAAATGAAGCGGCAGGAATGACATCACCAACTGTAGAAAATACAAAAGATCAAATTAACAGAGAAAGAATTATGATTTCGTATATGAATAATTTATTAAGAATTATTGATCGTGAATTTGATAAATTTTTGGAAAATGATGCAAATTGGAGTGAATTTGAAAACAAATTAAAAAGTATGAAAGAATATTTAATATGTGCGGAAGTTGAAGAATATAATGACATTGAAAGAGAACAAAATTTACATAAATATTTTACAGAATGGGGGTTTGTGACTGATGATGATATATGGGAAGAATATAAAAATTATATACCAAAATATGAATGTAAAGCGGTTCCACCAGATGTTACTGGTGCAAAAAGTGCAACAAAATATTCAGAAGCATTAGTTGAACAAAATTTAATACCGTATGAAGCAGCTTTTTTATATTTGCAAATATTTATTGTTTTTATGGAAAAAATTGCAATACCGGGTGCATATAGAATGGTGTGTGAAGAATTTCCAACTAGATGGGTTAAAAATACATTATCAAGAAAGGATATAAAACAATTACATAATAAAGGAATTGATGAAAAATGGGATATGTTAAATCAATTAGAACAAGCAATAGTATTATTAGGTAATATGAGAAATGATAAAGGTGGTGTATTATATGATGGTAATCACCATTATATGCAATCATTATTAAAATTATATAAAAGACAAGTAATGTCAATGGAAGTAGCAACAAGTGAAGATTGTACATTAAATTATTTTAATGATCATTCATTTAATATAACAAATGATGATGTGAAAAATATTAAAGAAGCTATTAATATATCTACAGATTATTTTAATAAATCATATGAAGGCAATGATAATGTTGAAAATTGGTTAGGTGGTTTTAATTCAATGAAAATTAATCCAAGTATTGTAAAAAAAGATAAAAGTTTTTTATTAAATTTAGGTAGTATGATATCAGGTGAAAATAAATGTGAACCGAGTGAATATTGCCAAATAAAAGGTCCGAGTAGTATACCAGTGATAGGTAATATGTTTGATTTAATAGATGGTAACAATAGTTGTGGATTAAAAAGTCCATCATTTACATTTAATTTTGAACCAGAAGAGTATGTTGAACAAAGTTGTAATATTAATTGTTTTACTGAATGGACAGATTGGGAATTCACACGATTGTTAAATAAATATAGACCTGATATAGAAAAATATATGGAAAAAAACAATGTAATATATAAAATAGATGAATATATAAATATAATAAATGATTGTTTTGAAATAGTAGAAAATAATGATATGTGTGACCCAAATTCATCAGGTGACGTAAAAGAACATTGTGATAAAACTGAAGATTTATGTTTATTAGATAATGGTAAATTTAAATTAACAGAAACAAAAAAACAACAATTAAAAAAATTAGGTAAAATAACAATTGATGATAATTATTTTAATACTGAATTTAATAGATTATATAACATATTAATAAATGGATATGATAATTATAATTCAAGAAAATTTGGAAGATGTCCGTTAAATTATTGTAAACAAAATATGGATAGAGATGAACGAGATGACGAAATAAAAAAAATAATGAATAGTTGTATGTATAGACATAAAGATTCATGTATATTGAATTGGACTGAAGCTTCTGCTGATTACAGAGTTCCTTATTATTATTGGAATTATGATAATGATACATGTTATGTTAATAAAAATATTTGGCAATATAGAACTTTATGTGATTGTGCAACAAAAAAAGGTAATGGATTATTTGGTCGTATACAACATAATGAAATTGAAAATCCAGACGCAATGATGAAAGGTGCTGTTATGGGTGGTGTGGTTGGTGCTATGTTATTTAGTGGTGATAATACAGCATTAGGTTCTATGTTTGATCTTTTAAAAGATAATTTGTTATGTTCAGATGATCCATCAATGCAAGCTTATACATGTGATGATATAACAAATTTAAATGGTGATGATTATAATAATATTGATGATGCGATTATGGCCGGAAAACCCGGTGCACCATTAAACCCATTAGATCATACATTTAAATTTGGTAAAACTGGATATACTAAAGATGAACGTGAAAAAATATTAAAACGTTTAGAAGTTGAATTAAGTAATGAAGATGATTATATGAAAAAAGAAAAAATTTCAATGAAAATTGAATTAATGAAAAATCCACACCTTGATACATCCAAACATACTATATATAATAAAATTAAAGGTAATTTTAATAATTTATTAAATTGTAAATGTGGCATACAATTACAACCTAATACAGGTGATTGGAAAACAGATTCAATACGTTATAAAAAACAAATATGTGAAGGTAGTTTAGGTGTTAATATAAGTGGTTTACCTGATAGAGGTGTTGATTGGTATGATGAAACACATGATACATACCCAAATGCATGTGTAACAAGTAAAGATTTTTGTTCTGAAACAGGTGGATGTTGGTTTCATAATAAAAATTTAAATCCACCTCATGGATTAGGTGATTGTAAAATCCCAACTACGCAAGCGGTTTCCGAATCAATTTTAGGAACTTCTTTTACCAGATTAACTAAAAAAGCATTTGAAGCAATACCAGGTAGTGATAATATCAGGTCATGTTAATAATTCATCATAAAAAACATGATATATTTCTAATAAATTATTATTTTCATTGTTTATTATGCGCAATATTTGATTATTAATTATTTCTTCTAATTTCAACATTCTAGTATCAAAATGTGGATTTTTTATTTTATTATTAATATCTTTATATTTGTCAGGGTTATATCTTATAAAAATATATTTTCCACTAAAATCCATAAATAAATCATTATATCTATTTTCATCATTTTGTTTTATATTCCAGTTGCACATGCAATGAGTGAAAGTATTTTGGGCACAACATTCACGTGTTTATCAAAAAAAGCATTTGAAGCTATTCCCAGTGTTAATGATGCTTTATGTTTAAAATATGTATAATATAAATATATGTATATAAGTTATATAATTATGGATGAATGTATAAAATTAATAATTGAAAATAATAATAGAAATGCGCGTGATAATTTAGTTTTAACGTGGTATAATGAATATAAATCAACATCAATAGCTGCATTTAGAAGTTGGTGTAATACAATTTTTAGCAATAATAAAAATATTATATCGCAACTTATATGCGCATGGTCAAAAGTTTTTCCCAATTTGCCCATTAATGACAGGATTAAAAAACAACGATTTATTATAAATTTAAATAAAAATATGGTTGTATATATTATAATAAATAACAATAACCATGTTGAATTAGGTTATTTAGGTTAAATTACCTATAATTCAGATAAAATAAAAATTTGGCATAATAATACCATATATGAATGGTTTTATATTATTAATAAAAATTTAAATAATTGTGTTGGTTATATACCATATAATAATTGTAAAGAAAAATCAATAGACGATATAACGAAAATGTCATATACAATATATAATAATAATGGTAATATACTGTATTGTATCATTGTAATAATGGTGATTGGTGTAATTTTACATATCAATAAAAAAAATTATATTTTTTTTTGATATATATAATTTAAATTAAATGTTATTATTATTTATAGCAATAATTATATTAATTGCTGTTGTTTATAATTTTAATAATGATAATACAAATAATAAACATGAAATAAAAAAATTAATGGAATGTCCAGATGTATTAACAAAACAATGTAATATTAATCCATGTAATTGCCCAGATCAAAGAAATAAACCAAAATATAAAAAAACAGTTGAACATAATGGTATTAATAAAGATTGTTATTATTGTGGTAAAAAATGTGTAACTGAAATAAACGAACCTAATAATATTTTTATAAACGCAACAAATGAAAATTATATTGTTAATGACATTAAATTAAATCCTGATGGTACATTATCATATACACCAGAATATGCTTATTTAGAAGGTGAAATGCAAGATTGTGTATGTGATAATAATAACACACCTGTTAAAAAAACAATTATTATACAAGATAACAATGGTGAAATTGTTGAAAAAATTGGTTATATATGTGGTGGTAATGAAGATGGTTCAAGAAAATATAAAAACAATGATTTAACAAAAGATATTTTTATAAAAATGACTGAAGACAGAACAATGAAATTAGAACCTAAAACAGAAACAGATATATCTAATATTGAAATAATTGATGTACAGGCATCTTCTAATAAAGATGATTTAAAAAAAGATTTTTCAGCAAATGTTAAAAACATTATGAATTCTAATGTTAATACAAATAATATTAATAATATTAAACAACAGGTAAATGATGATTATAATAGTAATATTTTTAATTCTAAAATTTGCCCAAATACACATTTCGCACCATATATTAACAAAACAACTAAAAAATGGGTTATAAATAGCGATTATATATTTGAAGGAAATAGACAAAATGAATTATCATTGTCATGTAATACTGATAATATATGTGATTGTCCAAATAATGATGAAATGTTATGGAAAATAAGAAATAATGAAGGTGGGTATGATGGTTGTAAAACATGTGGTAAATTAATTTGTCCTAATGATGAAGATGTTGATATTTTTAAATATACTAATAATGATAATGATACTATTCTTAATTGTTCTGAAATAATGTATAATGGTTTAAAAGATGCTAATTATGATAATTATTTAAATAAATGTCAATGTAGTGATGGTAGGCAATTAAAAAGACGTGTATATGAATTAAATGGTAAAAAATATACATGTGACACATGTGAAGAAATTGTTAATCCATGTATTGCTAATATAACACTTGATCAACCTAATTTTATTGACAGATGTACTTTAGATCAATCGTGCCAATGTCCACGTGATTCAAATGGTCAATCATTAGTTAAATACGAAACTTTATATTATGGCACCGGTAACATGAATATTAAAGATAAAAATGATGTTAAATATAAATCATGTTATGTGTGTGGTTTACCAATTAATTCAGGTATTTATGATTTATGTGATGATAAAATCACATGTAATATTTCTCACAAATTACAAACATTATTAAATGATATTGATAACGAAATACGAACACAGACTAATAATAATAAAAAATTATACCCATTTGAAAATGATAGTATAAAACAACGTATAACTGAATATATAAACGGCACTGATGATGAATTAGATAAACTTGATAATAAATGTTTACCAAAACATACAATTACTAATTTATTTTATGATATATTAGAAAATTATAAAATAAATCGCATCGATACTGGTAATGAATTAACTAAACGTAATTCATGTGCTGAAATCGCACGTATGTCATCTGAAATTGATTCAGGTGATGGTGTAAATTGTCGTTATAATTATGATGAAGATGAGTTATATACAATAATGGGACAATTAACATATGATAAAGATTATAAAGTTTCAAATGTATATGATAAACCAACTGAAGATAAAAAAAAATTATCAAATATTATAAAATTTTATAGTGATGATTTATACGATTTTAATAATGTATTACGTAATTGTAAAGTTACATGTAATGAAGATTATAAAAAAATTTATGGTATTGATAATACGTTAAATGTCGTTACTGCTACTGATAATTGGCCATCAGATATTTGTCAAGATTATGCTAAATTATATTGCCCTTCTTATAAGAATATTAGTAATGATCCATATAATTTTTCTAAACAAGTTTATGATTTTTGTTTAGATAAAGATGATAAATGTAATGCATTAACATATATTAAACATAATAATAATAATTATATTAATGATAGAGTGAAAAATATATGTCCTAATTCATGTTGGAAATGTGATGAACATGCTGTGGCCAATGCACGTGATTTTATAAAATATGAATATCCAGATGGTATATCAAAAGAAGAAGAATCAGAAATAATGGCCGCATTTGTGAATGAATCTAAACAATTAAGAGAACAAATTAATACTGGTCTTGATGTGTTAACTAGTAGAAGTGGTTTTACTAAATAT
>CERI01009207.1_pt1 | contig 23728 bp, 15 predicted proteins | sample 350261 | NCBI WGS metagenome assembly CERI01 (sample SAMEA2620979, study PRJEB7988) | marine metagenome | isolation source: saline water (ENVO:00002010), including
GTAAAAGAAATAACCTTGGTAAAAGAAATAACCTTGGTAAAAGAACTATAGGTAAAAGAAATAACCTTAGTAAGAGAGATAAATTAAGATTAAATATGAAAGGCGGATATATGAAACCCGACGTGAACAATGCTGAAAAAAGATATATGATTAATAAAATTGATAGTGGATTGACAGTCCGTGGAGGCTGTGGGATTGGCCTCGAAGAAAAAATTAATAAATTTGACGAAAGTTATGATATTTATAAATTAGGTAGTAATAAAAATCATACTGTAGTTAGAAATATATATGGTAACACCGATAATATAAATATAATAAAAAGGATAAAAGATATACAAGATGATGAATCTAAGGTTAGATATAGTGAATTAAGAAAAAGTCTAGTAGATTGTCTTTTATTTAATTATAGTAATATTAGAAAATTAGCTTCTGCATATAGATATAAAGAAGAAGATGGAATATTAGACATAGTAATAGGACCCGGGTTTGAGAATGTTGTAGGGTGGAATTTGTGCCCCCCACCGTGCCCCGCTATTAGATTTGAAAACATAAAAATAGGTACAGGTGATAATACAACCGAGTATTATAGAATAGTAAATCAGGGTGCCCTGCAGCTGGTACCAAACGGATTAACTAATCATGTGTTTCCAGATAATTTAAGGGGATGGTGGCAAGGTAAATGTAATAATTATCATCTTATAGTAACATCAATCGACTATCTCCCTGGTATGGATATTCAATATGTTGAAAATGATGAAACATATGATATAGATTGTTTTTATCCAGAATATACTAAAAAAGAATGTTCAATGATTAAACCTGGTATATTTAATTTTAAATCACATAAAATACAGAAGATTGGTTCATATAATCGTGATGATGAAGAAGAATATGATATTTATTCAAGGAATTATATAATAGATATACAAGGTAAAACTATTGCAGGTGAACTATTTTATGAAAATAATAAACCTATTAGAATTCCTAAAATAAACTTACGTCATATAAAACATGATATAGAAAAGATTTATAATAAATTAAGATATCATTTTTCAGATATCAACAGAAATCCTAGTGATGTTTTAAAAGAATTTACTGAATATACAACAGACTATCCATACTATTTACAAGTAAGAGCAGTATTAGTAAATAAAGATAATCTATCTAATATCGATAAGACAATAGAGTCCTCAATTAAAGGAGGAGGACCTGTAGAGAAACCACATATAGTAAAGGATGGTGATATAGTAGTTTTCTTATCAGAGGCAAATAATGGTCCTCATATAAATATGAGTGATGATGAATGGAAAGAGAATATATCTAATAAAGGGATTTACGGTGTAGTTAAAGAGTCTAAAATGAACAGTTATTTTTACGTATATTATACGCAAGCGCCGCCAGCTAGCCTAGCTGGCAAAGTCTTCGATAAGTATGGCACGATGCAATATGATAAGAGAGTTGTCGTCCCACGCGTGCAAAGCTACGGACCACTCGTTCAGACACCAGAGGGAGAGGGGGGAGAGGATGAGCGGGCGGTGAAGAGGATCCAGGCTTTTACCCGGGGGAAGCAGGTACGGAGAAAGTATCCTTTGACATATCTAAAGCAGCAGCAGCAGCAGGCGGAAGAGAAAATACTATGTAAGATGAAACTTCGGATAATTGATTATGGTGTAACATGGATGCTATGTGATGACCTGATAGAAGGAGGCGAGGAGGGGCGGCGGGTGATGGCAACTGAAACAGGTGAAATAGTATCAGATGTAAAAAAAGATGCAGCCTTTACATGTTCCTTTGATATAAACGATAGATTTATTATTAAAAAAGAACAAGAAGAAAATCTCCATAATTATAGTTATAAAGATCCTATACAAAATAATGAATGTAAGCTTGGTATATATCATAATAAAAATTCTATTACAAGTGACTATGGTATATTTTCACATAATACTAATCATCCTAATATAGATGAACAATTAAGAGATAAAAATGAATTTGGGTATTATGAATTAAGATTAGGTGGAGAAACTATATTAGGATTATTTGGGGAAATAAGAAACGGTATACAGGGTTACGAATCAGTCCAAGAACCCAGAAATTATCCAAAAATATTCTATACAATTAATAATTTAATTTTATCTGAAATTAACAAATACCCCACAAATGGTCCGAATATTAAACAATTTTTGACTAATAATAATGGTATTATATATAAGATAAATAATACTATAGTTAATGGTGACGATGAATGTTTAGTTAAGATTAACAAAGCTATTTCTGAACCTACTGCTGATTCAAAATTAATATTCAAAGTTAATATACCTAAAAGATTATATCTTCACAGTGTCAAAGATACAGATACTAAAGAAAGAGAAACAGATATTGAAAAAATACATAAGCTACGGGATAAGGATCTATACTATTCAGATATAGATAATAAAACTATTAAATATCAATATCCTATAGATTCATCTGATATTTGTATTATTGATATCATAAATACAGGTTTCATAGGTCCATTACCCTATAAAACGATTGAATCATATAGCGTTGACCCCCTGGAGAAAGATAGGAAGGAAATAAAAAAATTAGAAGATAAATTACAATCTAACTACAAAGAGTATCAAATCCTAGAAAAAATATCAAAAATAGAACAAAAAATAGAACAAAAAATAGCGCAGGTGTCATCATCATCACCGCAGCAGACGCCACCGCAGCAGACGCCACCGCAGCAGACTACCACTATAACTGATATAGATATAATTCATTTTTTAGAAGGGACATCTGATGAAAGTTTGAATGATGAATATATTAGAAAATATCCTAATCTTGAAATTCTAGTAACATATTTAAAAAGTAAACTAACTGAAGGTATAGGATTGGAAAAAAATAAACTAGAAAAAGAAGAATTAGAGAGTGAACTATTAAGACTAACAAGATATAAGTATTTAAGTATTAAAAAAGACTTTAATTGGAATAAAAAAAATCAGAAAAGAGTTACCTTTAACGGTTTAACAAATATATCTAATCAAAAGTATGATTTTATCAGTGTATATCCATACACATATAATAATTATTATATAGTAAATATAACTAATAAAAATATTTATGAATGGACTAAAGTCTCAGACAAATTTAACAAAATGAAATTAGAAGGTTCATCAATCACTATGGAAGACCTATTAAGATCGGTTGACCCTGAAAAATATCTTATATATAATAATCAAGGGAAAGATGACTCAGATAATAAGTATATTACAAAATTAGCTGATTCTGAAATAGCGGATAATGCTGAGGATATCAGGCTTACAGATGAATACAGGAAAACCTTTATAGAACAATGTGATAAATTAAGAGAAAGTTTAGAAAATCCAAATATAGATGAATTAAAACTTATATTAACTATTATTAGATGTTATAGTAAAGAGATTAAACAACTCGGAGATAGAAGTATGACTAATAAGTTAATAAATATGGGTGGTTTTGGGGGACAGTTAATAGATCAATATGACCCATATATTATTAATCTTATGTTAGCCAGCTTTATTAATATAATGATAAATAAATCTAATTTAAAAGATTACACAAATCTAAATCCAGAAGAAGCTTTTAAAAAAGTTAATACTGCTGATGGCCACTCGCTGAAGATGAACGTGATACCGGAATATTTACTCGAGGATCCTAAACTGGAAGGTATAGATTTAAAGGGTTACAGGAATCATGATGATAAAAGAAGCGATGTTATTAAAGCATTAAAAAATGAACAATATATACGAATACTTATACATCTTCCGGTAGCTAAAGAATTGAGTAAAGCATTTAAAGCCGTTGGTAAACTTGATAGGAGTGAATCCCTATCTTTCTATAAACATATAAATAATGTCATAAAACAAGATGATAAGGAAAGTCAACTACTAAATACATATTATATGTTTGAATTAATTACATTTTATAATTACTACAATATAGTCTCAAGTCTAAATAACATAGTGGATGATATTGTCGAGGAAATAAATACAATGATAGCTAATCAAAATATCGGGAAAGATGAAGAATTAATACCTGAATTTAGAACTACTAAACAAACCTTAAACAATGTAAAAAAAGAAATTGATGGTTTAATAGTAAAGAACCAGAGTAAAGGTATTGATAAAAAAGAGAGAGAAGGAAATATAAAAAGAATATACATACTAATAGATGAAATGTTCTTGGGAAAAGGGGTCATAGAGAAGTACCTACAGAAGGCGCTTCCGGATAGATACAATTGGCACAGGCTACTAATGAATAAGCTACCGAAGGAGCGCCTTGTCAGCGTGGATGCGCTGCAGGGAACGACGAGAGAGGAACTGCAGGTGCTGGAAGAAGGCACGCTGAAACTGGATGAAACGAATATACATCAGGTGATGGATGCGCTGAAGGATACAGATGATAATGATGTGGTGGCTACTCGTGGTTTTTCAACTACTATTAAAAGTTTATTTAATAAAGTGTCCATGTTTGATCCATATAGGTGGGAATATAAAAAAGGTGGAAATATGGATAATACCGATAAATTATCTCTTGCTCATAAATATTTATTAGGAGATAAAGACAATAGAACAGATAAAGGAAAGAATTTTATTAGAAGCAGTTTTCAATTTACAAAAGGTGATATGGAGGACTATAATAAACAAAATCATAAATATCAATCTAGTTATTATTCTATAAACCTAATATCTGAATGTTTACATGAAATGGGTTATGAAGAATGGAAATTCTATGGTCATATTTCATCACATTTAGATACCTTCAGAAAGGGATTACTACCATTAATACGAACTGATGTGGGTAATGAATATATTAGTCATCGTGCAGAGAGAAGTGTGAGTGATATACTTAGGAGTTCAAATATAATTAACGTAAGATATCCATTCACGTTAACTTGTATAACAGATTCTAACTGGATATTACGACATAATATAAAAAATGATAAACTAATATCTAAAATAGATGATGATATAGAAAATTTAAAAATTAAACCACCAACTATAACCCATATTGCAGCTGATCTTTATGAAGGTATTTATATATTGAATTATAACGGACAATATTGTAGAGTAACTGACATATTAATAAATAATAATGATGATATTTCCGAAGAATTTAAATTAGTCATACAATGTTTTGATGACAAATCATATATAGTAAATATTGGGGATATTAAACTATTTCAGGTTAAAGAAGACGGGAATACTGATGAAGTTACTGAATCTACTATTAATAATATTGATATATATAAATCTGTTAATGAAGGAACTTATGCTCTATGTGAATATACTATGAGTGATAGTAATGTTAAAAATGTATCAATCATATACACCGAGAAAGATTTTTCTAAAATAAAAACTAAGATAGATATTGAAAAGTATATAGCAGAAGATTTAATATCACCAGCATCAGCTAGTATCCCGAGACCTACTACAATGATTGAAGAATCTCTCGCGGATATTGCAATTAAGGAATATTGCGAATTAATGAAACAATTATTCATAAATTCCATTCCGGAAAGTGCGACAGAAGAATATAATATAAATGATTTGGTAATAGTGAGACGTAATGAAGCAATATTTTATTTAGCAATTATTTATGCTAAAATTAGTGATAATGAATATGTAGTTTATCTAGTGAATCCAGAAAAATCAGGTGATGGGTTGTCTATCAGATACGATTATTATAAATATTTCATTAATAGCGATAATATCCGAATATTTAAATTTAATCTCACTGAAAATCCTGATATTTCATCGTTGTTGTATAAACTAAAAATATATAATGAATCTACAAGTGGTATGGAAGAAGGAGAACCAATAATGACATTAAAGCAGCTTACTAAACAAAAAGATAGAAGTAAGGATTGGTCAGAACTAACAGATTCAGTTAGGAAATTAGCAGTTATATTAGGTTTAAATCAAGATAATTTCAACGATTGTAATAGTGATGTTCCTAGGAAAAGACCAAAAATAAGTATAGTCATATGGAGTCGTCTAGATGCAGATAAAAAAAAGAATGCGCAAGCTCTTGGGTATGATCAACAATCTTGGGATGAAAAAGTTAGGTTATGGAATAAGTTAGATGAAAAAGGTGATAAATTACCTTATGGATGGGAATCCGATATAATTGATGGTGATTCATTTTCATACATAGATACAGAAGCAGGCACCAAGAAAAGTGAAATACCACAAAAACCAGCTAATATAGATAGAATAGAAAAATTACTTCAAGAAATTATAAAATTAACATCTGCCAGAGGAGAAGAACCTTCCGGAAGTGCAGAATCTTTAACCGCTAAGGAAATAGCTAGATTAGCACAACTAATTCAACAAGCAAATAGTGAAATTAGAGAAGTACCAGAGGAAGGACCAGGAGGAGGATCAGAAGATAGTGATTTAATAAGCCAAGTTGATGGTTTGAGAAAACAGCTAGAAACACTTACACATGGACTTCCCCGTGAATTTACATCCACAATAAGTAGTCACACTTCTGATGATTCCGCCTCTTCTAGCCACACTTCAGCCAGCTACAGCACAATAGAGACCATACCTACATATAATCTCATATCTGGTTATATCATATATAAACAAACAAAAAATTGTATTAGAAGGTTAAAGGAAAGATCTGAAATTACAGGCATAAAAGGTACGCCTATGCTTATAGGTAAGACATTAAGAGGATGGGACCTATGTAGGGTGAGATTATCTGATAGTAATGTGATTATGGTAACTAGTGAATATATTATGAAAGGGGATGAAAGATGGCGTGAATGTGGAAAACCTTTAATAGAAGTAATACAGGGTCGGAATAAAGGGATGTCGGAACGGACAGAAGACGACACCGATATGGACTCAGCCGCTCAGCTGTTCGACAGCGCCCACGGCGTCACTATACCGACACACATAATTACAAACAGACACTGCTCAGACGAAATCACCAAAGGACAAGCGGGGTCAAACGAAAGATATTTGGATAGATTGGTAGAAGATATTAGAAGCAGAGGAAACACGGATTCCATCTGGAAGCTCCTGCTGGACATAAAAAAAATAAGACCAATATGTAAAGAGGGAAAAAACATGGGAGAATGTGATAAGAAAATAACATTTCTTAAGCTTAAATACGAATTAACAAACAGTCCGCCATATGCACCGGGGGACTCCAGCCCGTCAGGTCCAGGCGTATGGCCAAAGCCAGGCCAAGACAAGAAACTTTTGACATCTAATTATAAAGAAATCCACGAGAGGGCTAAGCAAAATTATCTATCGAGATATAATGATGTTTATAAAAGTTGTGAAGAGGAATCGGATAACTGTGAGACTTGTATGGATAAATACGAATATTTTAAGAACTTACGGGAGAGTTTAAGTATGAAAGACTGGAGTGAAGTTATGTACGCGTCGACCGAGGGCACGATTCTGGGGCAAAGAATTGGGTGAAGTAGATATAGCCCCAATTATGTTCCCTGACTTTAAGTCATGGTCTTTAATGATGTGTAATTATCAAGATTGTAATTATCTAGATATAATGAAAAAAAAGTGTTATAGAGAATATATACATAAACATAGTATAATTATAGATTAGTTATTTAGTTAGGCAGTTGGGTAAACTCCCTCTTTGTTAGGAAAATGAATCTTCATGTATTTCTGTAGATTAAAGAATGTAAGCTCCTCTCCTTTCTTCAGGCGAAGAAGCTTCATGAGAGTCTTATCAGCATTTAGGATACGCTTATCCTTTTCATTCTGTAGTCCATTATCCTTACAATACTGATTGATTCTCTTGGTTACATTGGTTCGCGAAATAAGTTCATCCTTATCAAGTTTCAGGAATGAACGGAGCTCATCAGATACTGGTCCCGGCTTGGCAAATCCGCTAGGAGAATCAGAATTAGTCTTTCGACGACGCTTACCATTTACACGCTTCTGTAGTACCCGCTGATCTTTGGATACACGCTTCTCTAGCTTACTAGTGTATACAGTAAGCTCCTTTAGGGTATTCTGAAGAGTCTTAAGCTGACCTAAAAGATGAGCAAACTCAGTAGAATAGTTATAGACATCCTCGACTGGGGCTACAATATCCGAAGGCTCATTAACGGTTACATCAGCAACTTTGACAGGAGCATCTACCTTAACCTGTTGCGATGACTTAGAAACTTTCTTTACAACTTTCTTTTTGAGTTGGCTGTTCTTAGATTGGCTGTTCTTTTTGATTGCTGCGGGCATTTTTATACTCTTACTTATCTTTTTTATTTATTATTCAACCGCACTCTCTACTTCTCTTTATGATATTAAATATAGATTTATTTTTAAGTAGTTAAAATACGTATTGAACCCATGATTGATGGATCATAAAACAGGGTCTACTAACCATGGATAATCCAATGATAAAATACATAAAACCTAGATTCATATCTGACGAATGTTCCGAACTTAGTATCTTAATTAATTCATTTGCCAATATTTCTTGAAGTTCTACTAATACATTACAATTTAGATAATCATTAACAGGCATAACAAATAACCTACCATCTGGAGGTACAATTTTCTTTTTTACTTCAATAGATAAATTAGCACGATAATTCCAGATATCTTCTAATTCTCTATATAATTTTTTAATTTTAGGGATATTTAAATTCATAACCCATGATATATCACAACTATAGCCTGATAATTCTATTTGTGAAAATATATCAACAAATTTCTGTTTTACCATAGTTTTACGGTCTGCGACAATTGTATTATCTATAGTAATCTTAACTTTTTGTTTAATTAAATAATTAACATATCTATTAACATTACCTTTTATACAATCAGGTATTTCTTCAGTAGTGTATGGATTTGTATAATTCATATCGATTAATTTTTTAAGAGATCTAATATCAAAACACCAATAATTATTATTTAAATCTTTATAAGAGAAAAAAAACTTAGATTCTATATCATTTTTTGATTCATAAGTATAAAAATCTTCATCATTATTACATAAATTTCTATTTAGAACAGCTAAACCTTGATATTTAATTTTAGATAATAGTAACTTTCTCCTAATATAACTTTGTAACTTTATAATCTTAGATTCATTAGCTACATGTAGACTATTACTAGAGTATAAATTACAGATAGCTTTAAAGAAATCACCCTTCTTAAATTTAGAATGTTTCTTATGACTAATATTTCTAATATAAAAATACTTTAGATCTTTAAGAGAATAATCTTTAATATTACATGTAAAATGATCCATTAATATTAGATTATCTTTCATTAAATAATTATTTTTATGTTTCTTACAATATCCTCCATATAGATGTATTGATGAACATTGACATTCTTGAAATTTACAATTATGCGTTAATATATTTTCCATGAAACTTATATACTATTTCTTTTAAAATATTTAAGTAAAGAGTATAAAATACTTTAATACTTAAAAATTTGATTCCATATTATAGTAGAGAACAAACTATAAACAAACAAAAACAAACAAACAGAAAACACACAGAAAACAAAAAGAAAACAAAAACAAAACTTAAATATGTCCAACATCACCGCTAAGCCTATTAAGCCGCAGAATCTTAAGCTTGATTCTATTTCAATGGGTTCTATTAAGACTATGCCTAGTGGAGCTAAGATTGTTTACTTAAACTATAATGGAGGTATGTTATTTGTACAGTCACCAGAGCTAAATGTCTCAATGGATACAGGAACTTATTATCCCGAAAATGATAAGTCAGGAAAGTATGCTATTAGGACTTCTATGGATGGTTATAATTCCGATGGCCCTATGAAGACTTTTCATGATGCAATCCTATCTATGGATAAATTCTTAATTGAGAAGGGTATTGAATGTGCTGGAGAATGGTTTGAGAATCTAAAATGGTATAAGAAGAAGGGTTCAACTGAAGAAAAGGTTTCGGAGTATTACACACATATGGTTAAGGTATCTCTAGACTCTGATACAGGCGAGCCTAATGGAAAGTGGCCACCTTCCTTCGCATTTAAGATTGTAAAGCGTGATGGTAAAATCCTATGTGACTGCTACGATTCAGATAAGAATGAACTAGTTACAGAGGGAGATGACGCAGTAAATCTAGAACAAATGTTTAAAAAGGGGAGTAAACTTAAGACTATTCTTAAGTGTAATGGACTCTGGATTAGTAACGTTGGATGGGGTTGTACTTGGAGGGCTGAACAGATTAAGATTGATACACCTATGGGATTTTCGGGTTATGCTTTTGAAGATACGGATGATGAAGATGAAGGACATACTCTAACTCGTCAGTCCACTCTAGCTACTCCAGTAAAGAATGATTCTTCCAAGCCGGATAATCTAGTTGATTCAGATAGCGATAGTGATGATGATAGTGAAGAAGAAGAAGTTGTAAAGAAGAAAGTTAAGAAGTAGATATGTTACAAAGCAGTAATCTTGTAATATAGTAATCTAGTAAATATAGTAATCTTATAATAATAATTTATTCTTTTTTATGTTAAATTAAATGATTTAATATAATCCTAATTTTTTCAGAGCACACATGTATAATACTAATAATAGGACATCATTTGACATTACTATCAGATAAAATACAAATGTTAATAATACTTTCATTAAATCCGAACTAAGTAATTGTCTTAGAGGTGAAACTACTTGACTCTGAACACGAACCTTAAGAAGTGAATCAATAGGTAACATTAGAAATATGACTAAACATAAAAGAACATTCTTTCCAACTTTGCTATTTGATCTTACAGAACTTACACCAGATTTAACAACATCCATTTTTATAATATAGACATATATTTTATTTTAAGAATTTAATTAAAGGATATAGATACTTTCATAGGAACTTTATTTAAGCCTCTAAATGCTGATTTAGATAATTCTTGTCTAGGCTTACGAGAACTATTTAAAGTTTTTTTATAGGATGACTTAACTTTCTTTAATGAATAATTCATATCTTCTTCTATTATAACCAAGTTATCGATAATATAATCAACTACTTTATTATTAATAATCCATTTAAAAAAATTGAGCTGACCCAATGTAGTGTTAAAGATGTGTCCTTCACAAGTGAATATTATCCTTTCACGTCTGCAAAATGGATCAAATTGTTTCTTAGAATAGGCTTTAAGCTGTGATTTATAAGAATTATAAACATTTAATTGTGATAATACTTGTTCATTTTCTTTAATGGTTTTATTTCCATCTTTATCTCTATAGATAAGATAAATTATATTATGTTTTTTAGAATAATTTGTAGTAAACCAATCAATAAGCCTGAGAGATAAGGATGAATCATTTAAAATATCTTTAAACTTAAGAATATTATCATCTGTCTTATAAAACCTTTCTAAAGAAGATAAGAGTAAATCATTTATCATTTTATATATTTAAAGGAAGTTAAAATCTTTAAGTAAAATTAAACGCGTTTATATTTCTTTAAACTATTTCTTTAATCCCAAAACATACATACCCTGTAGATATGCATCTGCTAAGTCATCTTTTTTTTTGCTTTGAGAAAATAAATCTACCCATTCATCATCTTGTTCAGATTCAGTTATCATATATTTACAATATTCTATTCCTAAAAATTTAGTCTTCTTATATTTATCTTTAATATCACAATCAACTTTAGGTCCATTATATGCTTTAAGTTTATTACGTGCATTAATCATTTGAATATCTGTAATACTTGATTTATCCGAAGATATACCTTGGATTAAAAAATAACTATATATCATCATTTGTATAGACTTCATAGTTGGATTCTTTAATGCGGGTTGATTTTCTATAACTACTAGATCTACTTCTAAAAAGTTTTCTTTTTTTTGTAGTTTATCTACAATAGTTTTTCCTTGATCTAACATTGGATTTTTCTTTTTAGGACAACCTTTAAATTTTTTATCAGAATATTGTTTAAGTTTCTTATGACCAGAACAAACTTGAAAATACTCATTATCGCTAAATCCACCACCTTTACATCTAAATTTAACGGATTTATCACATCGTTGTCCTGTCTTTATATTACAATGCTCGCATATATCATCTGTACATATATTAAGAATACCCCAGTCTTCTATGATACCTTCATCCAATAAACAAAATGATAAATTTTTAATACCTACATCAAAAGATAAGATCTTCATGTAAGTTATAATAAGAATAAACTTTAAATTAATTTAAAAATAATTACCCTGCATATTACCACCATAGGCTTGAACCGAATTACCACTTACAGAACCCATAGGTTGTGAAATAGAGGTGGTGGAAGGTCTATCAACCTGAACTGTTGGTATCCTAGGTTGACTTTGTTGAGTATCTTCAGGGACTACCCTACCTCCGCCCATACCATATTGTCTTTGTTGTAGTTCAGATAGATCAATCTCTTTTGGAGAGCTTTGGACGCCAGAAACTACATGAATCTGAACAATGAGATTCTGAAGTAAAATATAAATAATAGGTAATAATAAGAATACCCAGGCTAGCTGTGTCTTGTTATATTGACATAAGCCAAATAATACTAATCCATAAACTACAGTAAATCTTAATTCATTTAATGAATATAAATTATATAGATTATCCATCTTAGTTGTATTATGTCTCTTTAATTGATTTCTTATAATATAAGAATTAAGACCAGTTAATATAATAATACCTAAATATATCATCATTGGACTACACATTTTAGTACTCATTAATTCATTCATTTCACCTCCTCCTAACATAGAATCGGACATTTATATTACTTAGAAATATTTTAATTCTTAAAAATGTATGGTCCATATTAAAACCAAGAACTATTTCTAGAACCAGATGAACGTTTCTTAGATGAACGTTTCTTAGAACGTTTCTTAGATGAACGTTTCTTTTCACCTACAAATTTAGAACCAAATACACCCTTTTCAGTTACATAACCGGATTTTACTAGTCTATTTTCACGCTTCGCCCTAGCACTACGCTTCTTTGAAACTATACGGCCATTCTTGTTATATTTTAAATCTTTCTTTCTTAAACCACCTGGAGTTTTTAAAGCACTACCATTCATTACCTGTGCTCTAGATCCACGTTTTCGCATAGGAGACTTTTTACGAGGAGACTTAGCCATTTTATAAATACTCATAGAAAAAAATTTGATAATAAGTAAATAAATAATTAGTAAAATGAAGTGTTGTTACTTTAAACGAACACGAATCATACCTGAAAATAAACAAAGGAAAGATGAAAAACTTAATCATTCTCATAATTTCTTAGACGAAAGAAATCATTCTCATAATTTCTTAGACGAAAGAAATCATTCTCATAATTTCTTAGATGAAGTCTTATTATGCGGAACATGTAAAAAAGCCTTTAGTTTAAAACAGAATAAATTATCAGCTATATGTGGTGGTTGTAATCAATTCTTACATTGTGGTATAGCTGGGAAATGTATAGGACCTAATTGTGGGAATAGTTTTCATAGATTAAGTTGGTGTATCAAATGTGTTCCTAAAACAGTTATGATTAATTTGCAAGATTTAGGACCAGGTAACGATTGCTTATGTCAAGAATGTTTAGATGATCCTTTAACTCCTAGTTGTTATAAGAAGAAGATTTAGTGTAATCTTAAGGAAGAATGATTAGTGTAAACCTTGATATCTCAAAACCATATCCTTACATAAACTATGAACTCGTTTCATAACTTCTTTCATATGTGTATATTTTTTATCTTTTAATGTATTATACACAGTTTCAATCATCCGACATATATATTTAAATTCATGAAATTGTTTATCAATCACTTTCCTCTTATAAATATCGATTAAATCTAGTTCAAAATCACCTAATGATAATATACGTGTTAATACACTTAATTCTTTATCTACATCGGTTACCGCTTGATAAACACCTTTATTCCACCTATCAATCTCATCTATAAATAAGGGAACATTTTCTTGATAACGAAGTAACCATTGTAATTTAGGTAATCTTGTTTCACGATATACTGGATCACTATTATATTTTTGTGAATTAATGGGATTCTTATAAACAACGACATATTTAGATGAATTAAGTGATTGATAATTACCTGGGATCCCTATCTGTGAACCAACAATATTAGGTAATACACCTCTCATTAGACGTTTGTAATCTAGATTATAGAAGATAGTATTTCCTCTATCATCTTTTCCTCTCCTCCCTGCTCGTCCACTCATTTGTAGATAATCATCTATCGTAAATTCTTTAGAACCTGGTAAGCCTAATAAACAACTTGAACGAATCGGTAAATCTATACCTAAACATAAAGTTCTATCCGAAATAACAATGCCTATTTTCTTTTCATCCATCAGCTTTTGTAAAATCCATTTATATTCTTCAGGCATATCTTCTGTATAAATACCTATTCCTCTTTTTAACATCTGAAATAGTTCATGTTCATAAGATAATTTTATACCCAGTGTTTTCTTAATCTCTCTACGAATATTTCTAATTTCATTACCAGTCATAGGGTCACTATTAGAAAAACAGAACTCTTTATGCTTCTGAAATATATCAACAGAACCAAATGATGGATATTTTTGATATTCTTTCATCTCCTTTTTAAGATGTTTTATCTGTTTTTTCTTTACTTCTAAAAATACATCACTTCTTTCACAATTATGAATACATGTTTCATAAAATGCTAGTATGTCTGTTACATATTTTCTTTCAGCATTCTTATCAAATCTATCTGTTTTTGTTTGCTTTTCAGTTCTAGCATCATTTGTTTTACCTATCTTCATAGATTCTATGAATTGCTCTCTTTTTTCTTTATATTTCGTATAAAGTTCATCTTTATGTTCTAGAATGTCATAATGAAATGGATATTCTTCTAATTCGGAATTAGCTACCTCCGTAAATAGATCTGTAAATAATTGTTTACATTTTATGGTATCAGTATTAAAGACTAACATTGGTAAACAATCATTCTTTTTACATTCCCTGAACATTTGTATAATATCTTTAGTTAAATTACTTGGTTGTAAGATAGAGTAATTCTTATAAAACTTAGATAATACTTGTTTAATTTCATTAGGATGAGTAAATGCTAAATCCACTAGCTTTTGTTTAATAAATTGTTCATAATTTCTAGTATCATCTAATGTTAAAATTTTATTATCATCATTAAAATAATTATCAGGGGAACAATTTTCTAACATTTCTTCAAACTCATCTGAATATTCTTTCTGTTCAAATACTTCTTCTATTTCTTCCCATAAGATTGCGCTATCACAGGGTGTAAATTGTAGATTCTGTTGCAAGAAGTTATCATTTAGATTATCTAACTCAATGCAGGCTAAAGGATGAAGCGTTTTTAAAGAACCATCATATATCATCTTTTGTTGATTAATAAATCGTTTCGTATATTCAATATAATATACATCTTTTTTATGAATCTTCTTAAATAGATCTACTAAGAAGTCTATATTACCTATGGTAGCCGATAAAGCTAAGAATGGGCAATTAATTAGTTTAATAATATTTTCATAAATATGTCCATCATCTTCTTTATTTAGATTATGTATCTCATCAAATACAGCATAGTCATAATCTAGACCTAATTTATATAAATTATCTTCTATTACAGAAGGTACACCTACAAATATATTTGTTTTATCATCATAACTTAAGTCACATAATGTATCGACCAAATAGTGAACTTTGTAGCCCATCATAGTAAAATGAGCGCCAACTTGATAGGCAATAGGCTTTGCTGGACATACATATAATAATTTCTTATGTAAGATACCAGCGGAAAGACCTACAAAACTTTTACCTGATGAGGTAGGTGCTTTAACTACAACTGATTCTCCTTTCTTAATATGATTTACAACTTGTATTTGCCAATCATCTAATTTCTTTACTTTGGGTTCGTGTATATTTAGAGGTGGTAGTAAATAGGATAAGTTTTTCATCATATATAATTTATATTCAGTATCTTCCAATCTACCACCAATCTCTTCTAGAATATCTTTATGATTTTTAGTTGTATCTTTATCGATCAATTGAAAATATAAATTCATAACATGCGGAAAGTATTTCTTTTTAAATGACCATAGATGCTCTAACATTCTAAATCTTAATTGTAATAAACCTTCATCAGTTTTCACTTGTTTAAAAGATATATATGGATTTTCATAATTTATGTTTTTTATTAAATAATCTAGTTTAGATAAGTCTTCTTTTAATTGTTTTTCTAGACGAATTTTTGTTTGTTGTTCAATAATGATATCTTTTTTCTTTTTTACTATTTTTTTCCCTTTTTTATGATACTTAGGTTTTTCTGGTTGTTTTATAGAATCTTCAACCATATGTTTAACATTGTTTAAGTTTTTAGTTAAATCCCGGATAAAGACAGCAAATTGATTTTTATCAGTTTGTTGCCAATGAAGAAAAGACATGTTATATACTACTAATATTACATAATATACTTTTAAATCAAATTAGAAATATTTTAAGAAAGCAATTCCTAAAATACTTAGTATTGTTGCTCTGTTAAATTCATTATCATTTGTTTCCTTCTTAGATAGTAGACTAGAAAATGGATTACTAAATGTTACCATAGGGTTTTCCACTTGAAACATTTTATCATAAGCTGTCCTTAAAATATGGGTTGAATGACTAACATCTCCTCTACAATTTTGTGATTCATACATATCGGATATTTCTATAATACGATCCAATACTCTAGGAACATAGTTACCTAATCGTTTAATTAATTGTTCTAGTCTCATTCTATCCCCCTCATCCTTAATTGTAAAATTAGGATCATAACCTATGATATGAAATAACACTTCAGCTACCTTGACCATCTGATCAGATATACCTGCTTTACAAATATTATCATCTTTATATAATTTATCCATACAATTCATTAAACGCTTATCATTAGAATGATCTAAAAATATTTGTAACTTTCGTATAATAAATGCATAATCATCATCATTATAAGTCTTCCAATTCTTTTGTTTTAATTTTCTAATATACTCTTTATCTTCTATATTATCATCTGTAAATATATTATTTAAACATTCTTCAAAATTAGCATTGGGTGGTCCTAAATCTTTGTTAAATATAGAATAGTCTAATTCACTATATTTATCTTCTTTTTTTTTGATACCATACTGCGCCCTCCATGGCAAGAATTGATCATCTATAATATCAACTAGATACCCATCTTTACAACTAGGCATAGGTAAACCTTTTACCTCTTTAAATAAAGGTCTACCTCTTATTTTATTTTCTTCGGGACATATAGGCGTTGGTTCTGTAAATCTTATAACTTCTTTTTTCATATCTTCTATATCTCCTGGATAATCGATAGTGTTTATGTATATTTGTAATTGTTCATCAGTTAATTTAGCTTTCCACCACTGAGCCGCGATTTTAATATGATCAGGATTCCCTTTACCTGTTTTTAAAACAGTATTAACTTGATACCATTTATCGGTTTCTTTATTAGCATTAGTTGTTCTCATTAAATCTTGATCATATTGTTTGGGAAACCAAGTTGTAATTTCAGAACTACACATTGCGGCCATATCATCTAAGGCTGGAAGAGGTGTTACATCAGGATATTTTTTAGCATAGTCATTATATTTTTTTTGATTAGTTGGTATATCTCCGTGTTGATCACATCTCATACACCCCCATCCAGTAGAACCCTTACTATTTTTATTTTTTTCCCTCCATGCTTCATTTCCACCTAACACCATATTATTAGGACCGCATACATTATGTCTCGTAGTATATGAATAAAATTTATCTTCAGATATGTTTGTTCCAGTAGGTCTAGCTGGATCCCTAATATAATTTTTTATTTGTTTGTGGTGCTGAACAACTTCTGGATTAGATGAATCTAAAATACTTTCTATATTTTCTTCATTAAATGTTATTAAAGTATTGCTCATATTAATTTACCTTATATTTTAATTTTTGTAATTTTTTAACTACAGAATCTATAGTTCTAGAATGATTTACTATATCCATATATTCTTTAAACTTATGTTGGTTATAAATAAACTCTAAAATTGAATCCATACGTATCTTACCAAGTCTTCTAAAATCATATTCTTTAAGGAATTGATTATAGTTTACTTTCTGTTTTAACCCTTGAATGGATCCACAAGTTGTCCTAAAATTTTCTATATTTTTATCAGGTATATGTATAGCTAAATTTTTTGCAAAATCTGTCTTCCATGGAGCTATCTGATACCAGATATGCTTATTAGAACAATTACTTAGACAATCAGTTATACTTTGATCTCCAGTTAATAAAATATCTTCAACGCTATATTTCATTAAAGAAATAAATTCAGGTCTAGGTTTAGGTAAGATATCACCTCTAAGAATTAACGAATTACCCTCACCTTGAAAAAAAGTATCTTCACTTTCATTAGAATGTATCCATACATTTGGATAATAATTATGAATTACTTTTTTAAGACGGTTTTTTAATTGAGGAGATTCTTCTAATGCGTCTATAATCCACTGTTGGACTATAACTTGAAAAAAAGAATGCTTCTTATGATATTTCTTAGCTATCATCTCCATAAATGCTATAAAACATGTCTTACTATGAACACCCCATTCAGGAGAAGGTTGTATATAAATTAAGGCATAGGGTCTCTTAATTAGATTATGTTTCTTTATAGTTTGATCTGTTAAGAATATTCCTAATTGACCTTTTCCAACACCGATAGGAAAAGTATAAGGAGGAACATATCCATTATATTCACTCATCGTAAATGTATTAAATAGATTTGCGTAGGGAATAAACTTTTTGAATTGATTAATGTTGAAGGCGTAATTAATAATAGGAATACATATCATTATATCAAAGGGTTTCTGTTTGTTTTTAAAATACATTGAATTATATAATTCACACTCTGAATCACCACGAACATGTATCTTTACATAACCCTTTGTATTGATACCTAACTTCTTGAATTTCTCGGGTGTTGTTGTACATAATATTATATCATGATTAGGATACCATTTTTTTAGATATTCATAAAATGTTTGACAAACAATAACATCTCCAAATCCACCACAAGGGACATTTATTAAAGCTATTCTTAACTTTCTCTTATTTGTTACTCTACTACCTTCTTTAAGTAAATCTTCACTATATATCCAAGGTATCTGATATAGATCTTCATAATATTTCTTTGTTTTTACTTTTTTTATGATTTCATTAATCATTATTATAATATAGTATATATTATATGTCCCAAAATGGTGGTGAATTAATAGGAATGGGAAGTTTTGGTTGCGTATTTAGTCCATCTTTAAGATGTCCAGGTGAAAAAGAATCTAAAGAAAATGTCGTCTCTAAAGTTTTTTTTAGTAGAAATGGAAAAAAAGAATTAAATAATGAATATAAGCAAAATTTATTGATAAAAAAGATAAAAGGTTATAAAGAATGGGCTGAAGTTTGGTATAAAAAATGTAAACCATCGGATTATAAAAAGATATATTTAGAAGATCCCGAAATAGAAGACTGCCTAGAAGAAAATAATATAGAACCAGAAGATTTTAACAAAATAAGGATGATGTTACAAGGGGAATATGGTGGAATAACATTTACAGAATATATGGATAAAAAATTTAAGAAAAGTATCTTTAATTCTGAAGATAAATTCACTAAAGAATTCTTAACTGTTATGAAAGATATTAAAAATTTATTTATAGGGCTTACATCAATGTACAAACATAGTGTTGGTCATAATGATATTAAAAGTGATAATATAGTTATGGATGATAATGGTTCACGTTTTATAGACTTTGGATTCACATGTAAATATACAGATAAGACTTTCTATAGAAAGAGAGGTGTCCTAGAATTTATAACTGATAGAATTTATCCACCCTATCCTTATGAGTTTATATATCTTTATACAACAGCAGAAGTTTTGAAAGAACACGATAGAATAGATTTAGATAATGGTATAAATCGTAGCCTACATGATAGATATATAACTATTCATGATAATATATTAGGTCGTAAAAGTAAATCTTATATATCTGATTTAGTTAATCATTTTATTAAAGAAGGAAATAAAATACGTGGAAGTGTTAGAGAAAAAGAAATTATATCTTTATTAGATACGTATTCCTTAGGGATGGTTATACTATCTGGTTTATGTAAAATGGCAAAAAAACACGGTAAGATTAAAAATATTAAAAAATTTATTAGGTCTAAAAAGATAAAGTCTTTTATAGATTTATTCAAACATATGACAGAACCAGACTCATTTAATCGAATAAATCCAAAGGACGCCTACGATAAATATATTGAATTAGAAAAATTATATTTAACTAAAAAAATTAACGATAAAAAAAGAACTAAGCGTAAAAATTAAACCGCTAAAATGGCATAGATTGATTATGAATATCTACGACATCCCCGGCACCTTCACAAGCCATACGACCATTATAAGGTGATTTTAATATTTCAAACTCTTTATCATTTTTAATAACTAATACTTGGATTTGTCTAAATTTATTATCCCCACACATGTCATGCCTACCAAAAGCACGGCTCATACCTACATCAATTCTCCACAAACGATTATTATATCTAGAATTTAGATATCTATCATTCATGAATTGGGGTGTATGAGCCAAAACTACGCCTTGTATAGGTTGTATCACTTGATTTCGTTTATTTAATATACTCATTAAATGATTAAATCCTTGTTCAGTATTTTCATCTTCATCATCTTCTTCTGAGTAAAGTCTACACCAGAAAGGAGAAATATCATCATCGGATCTAAATATTTCATCAAATATTTCATCATCTTTCTCATTACCTTCTTTAAGTAACCATTTCTTAACGATACTATTTAATTCATGGATTGTGTATTTACTAGCTAATGCGTGACTAATCCCTCCATGAACAAACACAAATTTACCAACTTGGATAATAGACTTTTTCTGATAGGCATAGTGTTTGGCTATATTACCTCCTCTCTCAAAGGATTTAAGGCGGTGATAGTAACCCATAGGATAACCATCATCAGTAAACTTAGTCCCTCTCTGTGATTGTGGAACGAATTCTAAAAACTCTTCTGGAGATACATATCTATAGTCTTTATCAACATTCATTAGCTCATGATTGCCTATAATACCCAGGACACGACCTCCTTCTTTGCGTGCCTCCACATCAAGATTTTGGAATATCTTAATAATTCTCATATTACTACCCTCATCTTCAACTACATCAGACCAATCCTCTATACAATTCTTTTTCCAATTATCTGGTCTACAACGATCTATCTGATCACCACATTGAACAACCCACGTATTTCCACCAGTCCAACGAATTTTATCTACATTATTAGGATAAATATCTCTAGGAATTACTTTAGCTAGCCTTAATGCTTGTAAAGTTACTTTTAAATCTCCGTGTAAATCACCTATAGCAACTAATCTAGGAACAGCTGGATACATACCCAATTGATCATACTGTTTCATATTAGGATTTTGTCTCATTTGTTGTATTTCGTGTTGACCCTGTTGAATTCTCTCACGAGCTTCATGATTATCTTTAGCAACCTTTACTTCATTTCTAGTTATAGGTTGACTCATTCGTCTATCTCTGTTAAACTGCTCCGATGATTGGGGTGGACCTCCTGTCTTGATAACCTTATGCAAATTAGGTTGAGATAGTCTTCTACTCTTATACTTATTAATTTTATGAGTTACAAATCCTTTAATCTCCTGTAAAAGTTTATCACGACCCATTGTTTGAACTTCTGAAGTTGTTATTATCTGATATTTTAAACATAATTTTTTAAGTTCTATATCAGGTAAAGTGGCTAAATCAATACCATTAAATTTAAGTGAACTACTCATTATTTGTAAATAATATTATTTCATATAACTTTAAACTTAATTCTTTTCTAACTATTACTATATGGAAATCTGGATTCAATATGCTCTCATAGCTGCGGTATTCATATCTATTAAGAATGTTATTAGTAAAAAGATATCAGGTAAATATGAATATTTAGATTATATTGTATATGCTGTGAGTATATCTTTTATAGGTATATGGTCATATGTATTATTAACAGGTCATAAACTAGCTAAAGTAGATAATCCTGATATATTATTAATCATCTTTAGAATTGCAATGGTCTATCTAATTATTGATCCATCTATTTATCAAGCCTATCGTCATTGTAAGAATCCTAGTAAAGCAACATCAATCATTAATCTGGATATTGTGATAACATTTGTATTAAGTGTAATATTCCTAAATAATAATTGTGATACAAATAGTATGATAGGTCTAGGGTTCATTACTACCGGAGCATTTTTTATAGCATATAAATAGACTCTTATTTCTTTAATTTGATTTTTATATAAAGTTTTTTGACTAATATATTTTATAGTGATGAGTGATCTTAAATTTATGCTCGCAAAAGAATTCATGAAAGGAGGAAAAGTTGATCCCAAAGGATGGCTTATCTCCGAAAAATTCGACGGATACAGAGCTTGCTATGATCACTCTAAAAAAGGATTCTTTTCCCGGCAAAATAAACCATTCAATGCTCCAGATTGGTTTATTCAAGCAATGCCACCGCGTCTTGTAGATGGAGAACTATGGATTGGTCGTAATATGTTTCAAGAAATGGGAACTGTCCGAAAGAAAGTCCCCGTTGATGAAGAATGGTTAAATATTACATTCCAAGTATATGATATGCCTGATCACCCAGGTACATTTCAAGAAAGATTAAAAGAACTAAAACGTATTGTAAAATTAACGAAGAGTCGGTGGAATTTGCGTCGTAAAGATTATGAATATCCTTTTAATAAATTAGAATGTCCTGTAGTTGTTGCGAAACAAATTGTAGTGAAAGATGAATCTCATTTAGATAAAGTTTATCAAGAGATTATTAAAGCTGGTGGAGAAGGAATCATGCTAAAAGATCCTGAGTCATCTTATGAAGGTAAGAGGTCTAATTATCTATTAAAATATAAACCTAATTTTGATGAAGAAGCAATTATCGTTGGATATAAACCAGGCCAAGGAAAGTATACCGGCATGTTGGGAGGATTTATGTGTAAACCTCTAATTAATCATGATACTTATATGTCAGTTGATGAAGATACAGATCATGCTTTTACTATCTCTGGAATGGATGATGAAATTAGAGAGAAATATGTAAAGACTCATCCAATTGGAACAATCATATCTTATGAACACTCTGGAAAGACAGATAAAGGAAAACCTAGATTTGGTAGATATACGCGTATCCGGACAGATATTACAATTAAAGAACATATTCAAGAAGATTTAGATGTTCTTAAAACAAAAGTAAGTGATATATTAAAAGTTTTAGGCAATCATGAAAAGAATAATGGAGAAGGATTCAAAGCTAGCGCCTATTTTAAGGCGGTTAAAGGTGTTAAAGACTTAGATGTCTTGAGTGACGCATCATTAAAATCAGTCAAAGGTATTGGAAAAAGTTTAACCAATATTATTATGAGTATTGTTAATACTGGTAGTTGTTCTCTGTATGATAAGATTAAAGATGTGAAAGATGCGAAAAGTGATTTCTTAGAAATTTCAGGAGTTGGGCCACAAAAAGCAAAAGAATTAGTGAAACTTGGATTTACGAGTATTGAATCACTTAAGAAAGCACCTAATCTTAAAGAATTACTAAATGATAAACAATTGATC
>CERI01284312.1_pt1 | contig 23715 bp, 18 predicted proteins | sample 350261 | NCBI WGS metagenome assembly CERI01 (sample SAMEA2620979, study PRJEB7988) | marine metagenome | isolation source: saline water (ENVO:00002010), including
ATCTGAAATACACTCACTAGGATTCAGACTAACATCATAATAATATATTGTATTATTTCTACAACCCGACCGCGAATCAAATAATATACCTCCAGCACATTTTCCTTTCTGAGCTTCTTGTACACTATTTATTACATTGCAGTCATTTTCTATATATCCACTTACATCGCCATTTAATTTAAAACAATGTCCTCCACTAGTAATACAATCTTTTCTCATATTTGTATAAGATCTAATATTGTATATATTTGTTAATTCATTATTAGTTCTATTATTCCATAAATCCTCAAATTCAGTAAAAGTTAAATCATAACCACCGCACATATTTTCTTGAAATTTGTCCTTTTTAGATACTTTGTAAATTAGAGTAATTATTAAAATAAATGTTAAAAAAAATAATACCCTCATTTTATTTATATATAATAAATCTATATTATATATAATGAATTTTTCTTTTAGAAACAATATATGGAAAGGAGCAGAAAATCAAAGATCAATTGTTATTCCTAAAAATTCCAGACCTTTTACTAATTTAGATTCAAATGATAATAATAATCTCAGCCGAACCGCCGGTAAAGCAAATCCAATTAAACATTGGAGAAAACAATTATACCCTTATTATGAAACAAAATCATCAAAACAAATTTCCATTGATAGTTTTAATGATCCAGCTACAAGTGTAACTCAAGATTACAATGTGGATACTACTGAAGAATGCTCTAAAAATGCCGCATTATTATCAGAAAATATAAATATATTAGCTGAATATAATGGAATAAAAATTACACCAATCACCGATGATTCTCAAACATCCATAAGATGTATCGGCGGAACAAATCATATTACACGATCAGCTTCTACAAATATTAAATCAAACTATTTTACAAATCATAAATCTTATTTAGACGCAAAATGTAAATCATATTATTCTAACAGCAATTTAGGAGGAAAAATTGACGACACTACTTACAATAGCAGTAAATGTTCGTCTGCTAATATGAAATGTAATAAATCTATTGTTTATAAACCATCTAATCAAGTATTCAAAGAACAAGGCGCAGTTTCAGCTTCAACAAACATATTAAGAAAAAAAAATAATGCAATTACTAATAATTCTGCTTCTTTAAAGAGCGCGTATGGTAAAACGGTTGTAGCCAAATCAACGACCGATACAGGTTATCATATAATATTCAAAAAAGGGAACCTTAATAATAATAATAATTGTAAACAAGTGTTCCAAGATTATCCTTGTAGCTAAGCTAATTAACGGTTGAAGAGATAAATCCTTCAGTGATTGGCTGATTATAGTCTTTACACCATTTTTTACATTTCTCTATATTTACCTTTTTTATTTTATTCAACTTTTCTTTTAAACTTGATTCATCGTGAATATAATTAACAGTTGTTAATATTTTTTCTATTTGCTGTTGACCATATATTGCATTGATTTCCTGAACTTTATTCAAAAAATAACAATTCAAATCATGATTCAAAATTTTATTTACCTTTTGTACATCTAAATTGATAAATCCGTCTGTTAATTTTGTCATTATATTTTCATAATTTGATTTTAAATCAAAATTTATACAAATTAAATATTTCTCAGAGTTTGCTTCTCTACTAGTCAATGGTTTGTATATATATACCCTATCATAAAAATAAGATAATATATATAATATTTCTATTGTATTACTATGAAAAATATCAAACACTTTTAATATAAAAGATCCGCCCTGTTTTTGTAAAGTTAACGCATAAATAACTTCACAAAATATTAAATTAATAGAATTTTCTTCTTGCTTATTGAAATCTACACTATAATCAAAGCCTCCATCGGCTGTAATAAAATCCATTTTATTTTTGAAATTTGATTTAATATAATCTAAATTGTGCCGAAAATATAAATTACCATCTTTTTTGGGACCATATATAAGTTGTATATTCTTGTTGTTAGATAAAAAATTATCTATTTTATTCCAATTAGGAATGTCTTTATTTTTTGTCATTAATGTCATGCCATAATATACATCATTAATATTTTTTCTAACATTTGTTAATGCTTCAATGAATCCACCAGGCCCTTCCGCCAAATGAAAAGATGCAATATCTTTGGGAAATTTAAAATCATATATTTTTAATATTTCAATCATTTTAAAATATGACCTTGAAATTGGCTTGTATGAACAAACAGTTGCTTTAATATTTGTATTTTCTATATTAATTGGTGTATTTATATATTCATATTTATTAGTGAATTTTTTGACAACATCCCATTTATTAATAATCAAATTTATTTCCATTTTTATGTTTATTAAATATTCTTTTAATGTCTTATTTATTATATAATTTTCATTATAATTATCTCCATAATTTAATGAAATATCAGAATCTTCTATATTAAATAATACATCATTTACCAAATACCCATACATAATTAAAATTAATTATAAGTCTTTAAATCAATCATTATTATAATTCAATCAATTTGATTTTCTTGTTTATTTTGATAGCTTTTTCTATATTATATATTTGGTTTTCCATTATTCCCTCATTATTCATTACATCTACCACAACATCTCTTACCTTTTTGAAAATGAAATAATTATTCATAAATGAAATTTTCTTTTCTTCGTCTGACATTTTTTTTTTAGATTTGTGATTTATATTGTATAAAACTTCAAAATTATCAACAGAAGATAATTTATTTTTATTCACAGAAAATGAATCATCTAATATAAATCCATAATCCGCCATCACTTTTTTAAAATAATCAAAATTAACCAAATATTCATCTATGTTTTGATTTATTGATTCTTGATATACAGAAATCTTAAACCCTAAACTACTATTCGTGTCACTCATAAATAAATCATCATCATCATTATACTTCTTATCAATACTCCAAATTTTTTTAGAATCTTTGTATAACTCTATCGTTTTATCATCATTGCCGTTTGTCTTAAATTCTTTATATATTTTTTTTCCATCATAACAAGTACCTATAAAATATGAACCAACATGTGTCATATCTGAAATATTTTTCAAAAAATTGTGCAATTTAACTTCACTTTCAAACATATAATGTAATGCAAATTGAATTGAACATACGTCAAATTTATTTTTGAATATTTCATAATTTTTTACAAGAAACTCTTCTTTGATTAATGATTTATTCACTGTTGGATATCCCATCAAACAACTTAAAATGTAATATGATGATACGTTCATATCTTCTTCTGAAGAAATATTATCTTTCTCTTTTTTATTAATTTCATTATCAAAAGAACCGTTTTCAATATTTTTACTTGTATCTCCCGATATGAACATTGCTACCAAACTATTAGCATCTCTTCTTTTTCTTTTCGTTTGATATAAATCTATATATCTTTTACACGCCCCATCATGAGGATTATGAATATTATCTTCTGATAAATCTATACCCAATACATATTTTACATTGTTATTAACCCATTTTTGTAAATCTCCCGCCTTTCCTACCGCCATATCTATTAATGAAGTATCATTTTGTTTACTAGAAACATATTTTATTAATGTGTTTTTAATATGATTATGGAAATTTCTTAATTCTATTGTTTTTGATTTATGGCGAGAATTTTTATTAGAATTGTTATAATATACGTCGCTATCTATATCAAAGACATCATTTGCCGTAATTATAGTTTTACCTGTTAATAATTCTTTTGTAACTGGATTGTGAATAGATTGCCAATTATTGTTTGCAACATGATAAGCATTGCCAAAATTATTTTTCTTTTTTCTATACTCATTTGTTTTATCAAGTCTTATACGTAATGGCTTCCATCTGTTCATTTTATTTTTTTCATTCAAATCATACCGAAATTCAACAATAGTATCATTTTCAATAATTTCATTTTCTTCTGTAATCATGACATCATTGCCCTCAATTAAATATAATGGAATATGACATAAATGCGCATTCAAATCTGATGGATTTGATGGATAAAATAATTCAGCACTATATGATGAATTATAATCAAATCCATTAGTAGTCGAATAATTAATATCATTATTCAATATTTTGTTCTGACTCCCAATTAAACCATGAAATTTTTTATTTACTCCGACTTTTAACATTACGACATTATATTTTATAATATTGCCATTTTCAAACTTTTCTTTTGAATCTTTATTTGCAACACTTATTAAGAAATCAATGGTATTATATTCTGGAGGTTTCCATTTGAAACTATGAGCCCACGTATATTTAAATTTCTTTATTTCATCTTCAGGATGCTCTTGAGTGACACCCAAATGCATTGGTGTAAATATAAGACCATCTGTATTATATTCTGAATTTTTAATCGTACCGAAACATTCGTCTATTGATTCATATATAGAATTTTCATTTTCTTCATACGAAAAATAAAACTGTTTTGCAACAATTTGCATTTTATTTGTTTCTGAAACAGATTTCAACCCCTCATTTATTTCATTTATATAATCATTTAAAATATAATATCTTTGTTCATTGTTTGGCAGTTTTGAATTTCTAAATTGCAATGGTCTATAATCCATTTCTCCGCTATAATATATGTCAAATGCGGCATACAAAGAAGTTTTTTTATTATATTTATCAGTTTCTATATATTCGCCGTCTAATATTGTATTTGCAAATTTCTTATAACTCTTTGATAATAATAATCCTGTAAATTGAATATCTAAATTCATATTTATAAAATATAATTCTAAATCCTTATTTATATCTGGCATATGTATAAATAATAATTTTCTTTCACCATCCGCCTTATCAGTCACACAATAATTATCTTTTTGTATACATATATTATCTAATGAACTATTATTTACAAGATTAATAGATTGTAAAGTACATGATGAAGGGCCTATAAAACATTTGCTTTCTTTTTTATAACCCATATTTGGATTAATTTCTTTAAATTTTAACATAGACATATATTGATACAATACATTTGTTATTTTTGAATATGTTACAGGAAACATTGTACCCTGAATAGAAGATAATATATATTTGATTGACTTTCTTAATTGCATCAATATATTTTTCTTTAATTCTTCATCTATTGACTTGCTTATATTAATAATTTCTATTTCAACTTCATATACTTCATCTTCGTTCAGTATACCACTATTCAAAAAATCAACACTTTTCTTTTTTCTTTCGTTTGTCCTAACTTTTGTTAAATCAATCCTAATATTTGGTAAATCTTTATGCACCAATGAAGTGCGATATTTATATCTAAACACTTTCATACTAATTGGCCACTTTTCCATTATATCTTTCACATTTATAGATATATTTGGATCTTGCGCAATCTCTTTCTGGATTGATACGCGAAATCCATAATCTTTATTTAAAAATCGTTTTTTATATTTCATTTTTTCATCATGAGTCATCTGTTTCAAATTTAATGCATTTATATCTTCCTTCATAATATATTTACTATTGTCTGGTAAAATATTATTACTATAACAATAACTCTGAATTGATTTTATATCGTCTATTTCAACTCTAACATTAGACTCTATTGTTGTTTCATTTGTAGCTTCGTAATCTACGGAAATATTTAAAGAATATCCTGAATTTATTGTATTATAATTTCTTAAAATCAAATCGGCAAATACTTTTTCAAATACAGATTGATTAATTCTTTTTTTATCAAATCTGATTTCAAATTCTATATTCGTGTTGTTTTTGTTTTTAGTATTGACATATTGATTGTGAATTGCTTCACTATAGATATCTATAAATTCGTCTAACGACATTATATATATAATACATTAATTATTTTTAATCAATTTTTTATAAATCATTATTTAATTGTTGCTTTATTTTATCATATAATTCTTGTTTTTTATATTTTTTGTCTATTTCTAATTCTATCTTCATTTTGTCTATAATTTCCTTCAAATCATCTAATTTATAATGAGTAATACTATATATCGGTTTTGATATATTTTCCACATTATAACAATTGCTCTTTATTTTTTCTAGCTTGTCTTTACAAATTTGATATATATCTTTGTTCATATTTACTAAAAAAAATGGCTTGTCTGAATCATTAGACACGAATAATACACTATAAATATTATTATTACTGTATATTAAATTTACATTATTAAAAGACGCTAATGCCGATAAAGTATGCAAATTAATATCATCTTCATAACATAAATTATTAATAACATTATCTATTTGTTTGTATTTAAAATTAATCATTTTATGAGACATTTCATATTTTATATTTTTTTCATAAATCCTATTATATTCATAACTTAGTTTATCAGGACTTATTATACACAAAAAATTAAAAAATAATTTATCATAATTATTATTTAATTCTTTTTTCGTTTCATATTTATATTTTCTAAAGATATTCTTATATTTACCACTCAAAAAATTCAAATACATATTATCTAATTTCATCATATTATAATTAATATCTGTATAGGTTTATATTAATTTACACATCTCTTCTTTTTTTTGTTCTACTATTTTCATATCTAAATCATTCTTATCCCAAAATATGATCTGATTGTTAATTTTATCCAATAATTCATCATTTATATCATTCATATTTATAAAACAACCATTATTGTTTTCACTAATAATATTACGATTCATACCATATACTATTCTTAGTATTTCTATATGCTTATCTTTGTCCATTAAATTTATAACATTACATAATTCTTGCTTTTTAAGATTATTCATTAATTTTTTATATTCACATTCTTTTAAATTACTTTTCTTTTATTACTTCGCCCAACGCGTATATTGATGAATCATTAATCTCAAATCTATAACCAATAATTTTTATTTTAATTACATCGCCATTATTATAAGGAGATGATCCTTCTGTATTATTCAATTCATAATCTTCATCAGTGATTGAAATATGAGAATTTTGTAATCTGCTTACAAAAACAGTTATTGGATTTTTATATTCGTTTAAATTAATTACGGATTTTATCCCAATTTTTGTTATATTTGTAACTAATGTATATATTTCTTGATCTTCAAATGGATAAAACACATTAAATTCAAATACTATATCAAACAATAAATCTTTGCCATTCATTTTTGGAGCGCTATATTTAATTATTTTTACATATTCATTTGATATATATCCTTCTTTGCAACATTTCCCCATAAAATGTTGATTAGCATAATCAACAAAATATTGCACTATTCCCGAAGAATATTTATTAAAAGGTACTATTATTTTTTTTGGGATCAACTGTTTGGTATATATAGGTTGAGTATCAAGCATAGATTTATTCATATTCTTTACTTATTATTTATATACCAATATTAATTAAATCAATTTTAATTTAAATAATTGTTCTTTAATTGAAATTTAGTTAAATAATATTTAGTTCCTCCTTGCAATGTTTTATGTTTTGATATTAGTTCAAGTAGTATAGATAATTGAAATTTTGAATATTTTTTTGCCTTTATTGTGTCTGCGCCCAACATTTCATTTAATAATGGTATCATAACTTTTGGAATTGATTGAATAAAAAATGCCCCAGTATTTTTATTTTGTGTGTTTTTTGTTTTTATAATGATACTATCTTCTGTGTTAGAATATCCCATAAATGCAACAGATTTGAATAATTGATTGTTAGTGTTTAATTCAATTATATTCATAATTTCTCCTTGTCTTTCAATCAATTCAGAAGGCGTCAGTGTTCTAAACATTTTATCATTTGACAACTTTATATATATCTTTAATTGCTTATTATTTATAGTGTCAGTTTTTTTTGATGTATCTTTTAAATCTATTAAAAATAAAATTTTACCTCCGTTTATATCAAAAATGTAATTTGTTTCATAATAAGCTTTATACAATAATTCTAACTTTGTTAATTTAGACATTGGGTTAAATAAATATTGAATCATGATTTCCTCTTGTTCTATCATCAATGTTTCTAAAATATGTTCTATTAAAAAAGTTTGTTTAATATCATCTTTTATTGATCCATTTGATATATTTATCAATTCATTGATCATTAATGAAAAATTTTTATAATAATCCGGATTCTTGTCTTTTATTTCTCCAATAATCTCATATCCATCCGTATAATATTTTTTAAGGCGAGATAATAATAACTTTGTCTTATTATTTTCTTTTAATGTTTTTAACTTTTCATTCAAAGAACTCTTAAGTGTCGCATTTGCTTTATCTAAAATACTTATACGAGGCTTAATTATTTTAGGAATATGTAAATGTTCAGGACGACTTTCAAGAACTCTCGTTTTATCATAATAAGAAGTATATGAATCAAATTCAATTGGCTGAAATAAGTACAAATCTTTTATATTTATCATCTTACCTTTTCTTCCAAATTTGTCTATTAAAAAATCATTATTTTTATTTTTTATTAAATATGTTAATGAACCATATATTGTTTCTATATCAGTAGAAGAGCGTGATCCGGTTCTTAATAATGAGATAAGATCTTCCCTCTTATATACATGCTTTTTCAAAAACAATTTCTTTATTTTTTCTATCAATTTAGTATTAATAACATACTCATACGAATAAGTAGATAAATCTGTAATATCATCGCCGCCAATTTTATTAATACACTCATAATCACAATTATGTTGGTAATCACACACTAAGCTATAACTTTTGTCTTTTAAATTATAATCTATATTCTCTTTTGTAGATAATACAATTGGGATTGTTTGATTTAATTTGGAAAATGACTTCTGATCTTCATTTAAAAGACAATCTATACTTACAGATTTTAATACTTTTTGTACCTTTCCAATTTTTACCGACTTTTCTTCACATTTTCTATATAACCACATATCAACACACTCTTCTCCCTCATTTATATAAGATCCATGCAAAAATATTTGACTATTTCGTTTTTCAAGAGGCAAACTTTTATGACTACAATTTCTAATTGCACGACCAATTATTTGTTCTACTCTATTTAAATTAAACCACGGTTCTAATATATGAACTTGTCTTAAATTTTTGAAATCTATACCTTCACTTCCTGCCTGTGAAATTAATACAACTTTACATTGTTCTCCATTTACATTATTCAAATGAGATATTTTTTCTATTTCTTTTGAATTATTTAAACTGTATTTAATATTGCCAGTGATCATTGCATAATTATATTTGGTTTGTCTTTTTTTTGGTAAAGCATCTTTAGAAAATAAATTGTGATCTTTATTTATTCTATTCATACCATACTCTTCTAACGCCAACGCAATCGGGATTAATCCGGATTCTATAAATTGAGAATATACTAATATAATTCCATCACTTTTTGATATATGATCTAAGATAGTTTCTATTTTTTTACTGTAATTACCTATCATATTTGAATTAAAAACATTCATATCTTTATTTGTATAGTTAAATTTACCATTTGTTACACTCATAACTGACCTCAGCCCCTCCTTTCCTGACAAAAACTTTGTCTTGTCTTTCATATTTGGATAACACATATTTAACGCAAATAACGAATCTTGTATTTCTTTATATCCAGAACTTTCAAGATTATCATCTTCCTTTATAGCTTGTATTTTATCTTTGAAATAATGATATCCTTCTATTTGAAAATCACTCATCATGTTCATATATAAATCTAAAAATTCTATTGGTTTATTCACAGGAAGGCCGTTATATTGTGTTGTTGGATAATTATAATTTTTTATGCTGTATTCACAATCATAATCATTGGGATATATTTTAAAAGGAAAATTATATGGATTTTCGCCACGAACATACGATACATACCCATTTGCTTTCAACAATAAAGTACTTTTACCAATATTTTTACCATTTTTATCTAATAAAAAATTTCCGGATTTATCAAATATCTCCTTTACAGAAATTTTTGATAATCCGTCATTTTGTCTAAGCAAATTTAATAAAAATACTATTTCTTTTGGATCATTATACATCGGGGTTCCTGTTAATAAAAGTATTTTATTTTTTTTAACATAAGTTGTAAGTAAATTTAAAGACTCGGCGGTTTTTTTTATATTCTTACTTCCCCCTATCATCCTAATATTGTGAGCTTCGTCTATAACAAATAATGAATTTCCAAATATAGAATTCAATTTAGTTTTTATAACCTTTTTCTTTTTAGTCTCATCTGTAATATGAACCTTTTTTATTACTTTATCTACCATATTTGCCAATTTTTCATATCCAAGAAATAAATAATTATTATTTATTATTTTATTTATTTTATTTACGATTTTATCTAAATTTATATTATTTACATCATAATCTTTTAATTCGTGTAATAATTCCGGACCAACACAACCTCCTAATTGCCATATACCATTTACCTTTTTTAATTTATTACTGTCAAACAATTGCAATCTAAAACTTTGTTGAACATTTGGAGACGCCACTATTAATATTTTTTTTAAATTATTATATTTATTTAAAGTTCTAAATTGTTCAGTTACTGTAATCGCATTACAAGTTTTTCCTGAACCCATACCATGATATAATAATACTCCATTATACGGAGTGTTTGGGTGCAAAAACATTTTTATAAATTCTTGGTTTGGAGATAATACAAATTCAAATTCTTTAGAAGAACATAATAATTTATTTTTTTCCATTTCAATAATATCTCCCTTTTCAGCAATATATCGGTGATTAAATTCTTTCTTTAATGTAATCTTTTTTTGAAATCTATTATTATCAAATAATGGATATTTGTAATTAATTTTGTCCATTTATATATTATAAATTATTATTTATCAATAAATTTATATTTTTAATAATTTCTTTTTTTTCATAATTATAATCTCTTATTTTTGATAAACAATCTTCATATGAAAACCACTTTAAATCACCAATTTCTTCTGTTTGAAAATTTGTTTCACATAAAGTATTTTCATAATTCATTTTACATAAATAATATTTATGTTTATATGATTTTGCATTAGATCCTGTAAAAATCTCTTCAATAAATCCAACATTTTTTATTATAATTAAATGTGCTTTTGAATAGCCGGTTTCTTCCTGAAATTCTCTTATTGAGCATTCATAATCATTTTCATTTGGATTTCGCCTTCCTTTTGGAAATCCCCATTCTGGCTCACTCCAACAATTGTTAACATCATATTTTAATAAATGTTTTTTTTCTTCTTTTATATAATTATACTTTTCAACATTTTTATCGTCATATTTTTCATTTATATTATTCCATAATTTATGCCATAATTCTGTATATTTATAATTCATTATATTATCTATTTCTGTTTTTGTCATTTCTTTTATCAACTGTTTAATATAAAAATCATTAAATATATTATATTTACCTCTTAGAAAATCAACATATCCTAAACTGTCTTTTCGCCGTACTAATAAATATTCTATTTTATTTTTAAGATTGATTCTATAACAAATTATACCAAAACTCATTATTGGCCGTTTGCAAGAAAAAAATAAATGGCCCTGTATTCCACAATTATTACATATGTTTTTTGATTTCCAATTATATTTATTATAATTCATTGATATTATATGTGATATAAATGAATGAAAATATCTGTTTAATATATATTTTATCTATTATATATGAACTCTCAAATAAATAAAATATTTGTTCAGGAATTATTAGAAAATTTATTATCTCAGATAGGAATGTTTTATATTGCTAATAAAGCTAATAAAAAAAAAATGAAAGATTTTTTTAATAGCATGCCATTTTTTTTTATGAACAATAAAGAACAAAACCTTTTATATGAATGTATAAAAAACAATAATTTTACATCTTATTTAGACCGTAACAGTGATATGAAACAATTGTGTTATAATATATACAAAGAATTTTCATTAAAATATAATGTTTCATTTAAAAGTTATGAAGAATTTTATAGCAATATAAAATTTAAATTATATAGCGATAAATATTATATACATAAAATAAAAAAAAACAACATTCATACCATAATTTTATTATTATTTATTATTACTTTAATTGTGATTTATTATATTATTATTAAAAAAAAAATTATATAATTTATATATTAAATGAGTATAAAACTATGGATTATTATTATTTGTTCTTTTTTAATATATAATATTTATTATGATAATGTTTTATTAAAAAATATGAAAAATTATAAAAAATATTATAAAATTGCAATCATTGTTATTATGGGAATTGGTACTTTAACTGTATTAAATAAATCGCCGAAAATGAAATATGAGCATATAAACACTTTAAATAGTTTCATAAAAGTGATGCCAATAGACAAAAACACAAAAGATATGTTAACGCCTTTTTTACAATCTTCTGCTCCATCGTATAATCACGCAGAAAAAGAATACGCATCAGTAAAAAAAATACAAAATTCGGGAAAAAAATCAACAAAAAGATCTGTGAGTGAAAGTAAAAAAAAATATGTGGCTTCTCAACAAAATTGGTGTTGTAGTAAATGTAAAAAAAAACTAACACACACATTTGAAATAGATCATATTACGCGATTAGAACATGGCGGTAATAATGATGTAAATAATTTAGAAGCACTATGCAGAGAATGTCACGGACAAAAAACTGCATTTGAAAATTTTTAATTATTATAATTATAAATTATAAGAATGAGTAACTCTAATATAAAAAAGATTTTTCAAGAAATAAAAAAAGATGTAAACAAAACAACTAATTTGGTAAAGAATAAAACGGGAAAGACGGCAAGTAGTATTACCAATTTTAGTAAAACAAATAAAGACAATATAATTATTTTTATATTTAGTGCAATTTATGTTATTACCATTATATATTTTTTAAAATTAAGAACAGAAAAGTGGGGAGAATTTAGAAATTTTTTTCCTAGAACAATGATTTTAATTAGTGTATTTTGCTATGTATTTTCATTAATTGTTATTTACTTTTATATAAATAAAGTTTCTTTACTTGAAAATAATAAATTATATAAGATATTAATATTATTAGTTACTGTTTTTGTAGGATTTTTTATTGCTTTATTATTATTCAAACATGCAATATTCAATACATCTGCACTATATTTACTATTAATTGTATTAGTTATACTAGCAACTGGTATTTATGTTTACAATTATAGAAACAGCCAAATTGCTAAAATGATATTACTATTTTTATATACTTTAAATTGTTATAAAAACGACACATTAGATTTGATCAATAAAGAGTTTAAATTAGGATTTAATAATAGAAGTTATTTGCTTTTAGCATTAATTGCTGGAATTGTATTATTAAGTATTTTTATACCATTTTTAATTTCATTAACAAAAAAGAAAAAAGGTATTATACTATTATCTAGTAAAAAATCATTAAATGATGAAATTTTATATTTAACTCAAGAAGAAATAAATGAAAAAATAATAAATTCTAAATCTTTTGCAAGTAAAAAATTATTAAAAACGAATAAAGATTTCGAACAATATTTAAAATCAGTTGATATTTCAGATAATGCTTTAGGGGGATTTAATTCTTATTTAACCCACAAATATGAAACAGATATTTCACAAAATGTAAATTCAATTAAAGAAGGATTTAATAATAATATTCATCTTTTGGATAGTAATGTATCATTTCAAACACAAATGAAACAACTAACAAAAAAAGAAAAAGAAATTTTAGATAAAACAATGAAATGCAATCTTACGTCCGATGATTTTAAAGATGGTAAAAAAATAGAAAATTATATAGTTGATTTACAAACAGACGGGGTATATAGCAAATTATTAGAAAATATAAGCGATTATAACAAATCAAGCAAGACAAATGATTTTATTAATCAAAAATCAAGTTATTTAGTAAATATGATTAATCGCGCATTTAATATAAATAATTTTAATTATCATTATGGAATTTCTTTTTGGGTTTATTTTGATCCAAGTATATTAACAATGCGAAATTATAAAGATGGACTTATTATAAATTATTCAAAATGTCCAAAAATATATTATGATTATAATAATTCTGAATTAAAAATTGCATTAAGTAATTATGTATTTTCAAATGATATTAGCAAGCTTATTACAGATGATGAAAATATATTAATGAATAAAGAAAATTTAATATATAAAACAAAAAATATACTTTTTCAAAAATGGAATAATTTTGTAATTAATTATAATTACGGCACATTAGATATATTTATAAATAATAATCTTGTATTGACAAAAAGAAATATAGCTCCCTATATTAAAAAATCATTTTTACAATTAGGTAGTTCTAAACATCCTTTAATTAATTGCGGTATGTGTAATGCAATGTATTATGAGAAACCTTTAAAACGCGGCGAAATAAACAAAATATATAAAAACAGAAATTATCCGTGTTATTAATTGAGATATTTTAAAAATTAATATTATATTATATATAATATTAATAATGAAATTGTCATTTCTAATACAGCTATTATTATTAACTCTGTTAATTGGCGTAGTTTATCTTTTATTTACAAATTCAATTCAAGGAAAAAAGAAAATGATATTAATTGTATTTTGCCTTGTTACTGGTGTTTATCTATTTTCTAAATTATCATTTTTTAAAACATCTAATAATATTGTAGAAACGCCTTCTAGTGCTAAAGTCCAATTTAGTTATTCTACTGAGGAATTAAAACCAAGTGAAGGACCCATTGGATTTAGTACGTGGGTATATATAGATGATTGGAATTACAGATATGGAGAACAAAAATATATCATTAAACCTAGTGATAATGTGTATTATTTCCCTACTATATACTTACATGAATACAAAAATGATATTACTGTGGAAGTAAATGTTATGTCAACGAATGATACGACGAACGAGAGTTATTTATATTCGCAATTAGTCAGTAATGGATATGAAATACCAGATGGATGTGATACCGGCAATACTGATTTAAGTTGCAATAATGGTTATATTACTATGACTGGAATAGACGATGATACATGTACAGATTTGTCTACCAATATAAAATGTAGCAATAGTGGTCCTGAAAAGGTTGATGTTACAAACGTAAATATGCAAAAATGGGTTAATATAATTACCACGTTTAACAACCGGACATTAGATATTTATATTAATGGTAAATTACTAAAATCTACTCCATTTAACAATATTATTCAAAGTTCCGCTAATAATGGAGATGGAACTATAAATATAACGCCGGATGGAGGATTTGGAGGATATGTAGGAAAAACCGATTATTTCCCTTATTTTATCAGTCCATCTAAAGCCTGGTCTATATATAGAGGCGGATTTGGCGATACATTTGAAAGTGCTCTTAATAAATACAATATGACAGTTTCATTTTATGAAGATGACGTAGAAAAGAATAAGTTTTATGTATTCTAATGTAAATGTAATGTTAATTGAATAATTTTTTACTATTATATATATAATATAAATGACTAATGCAATTGAAAAAAAAATTACAAATAAATTACAAAATACGCAAAACTCATTAAAAACTGCTTTAAAACAAACAACAAATGTCGTAACAAATGCAGCAAAAAAAACAACTAATACAATAAAAAGCGAAGTAACAAAACAAGCAAATTCAATTAAAGCTGCCTCAAATCAATCTAAAAGTGTTCAAAATGGAAAGGCAAAAATGGCCAAATTAGGGTCTGATATAAAAGATTTTGCTGAAAAAAACAGCACCATCACAAAAGTTATTTTTATTTTATTTGTATTCATATTATTTGGTATTTTAATTCGTTTAGGAGTATATATTATTTCTTTGTTTCTTACAACAGACAAAAATCCGATTATTGCCGACGGCACATTAAACACCAATCTTCTTACTTTATATCAAGTAAATCCAAGTATTAAAAACTCTAAACCAATTTTAAAATCTATTAATGAAAATCAAGGTATGGAATATACATGGTCTTCGTGGATTTTTATTGACAATCCTGTAACAGGAAGCGAAACAACGCCTAAACGATTTTTTTCAAAAGGCCAAACAATTAATAAAAATGTAAATTCAAATTATAATAATGATATTAATGTGAATTATAATTTCTTAATGAATTCTCCGGGACTATATTTGTGGGATAATAGTAAACAATCATCATATGAAAATACAATATCTATTGTTGTGAGCAAATATAATGCCGAATATAATGACAATGTAGCAAATAATCTCACCGAAATAATTGAAATCAAAAATATTCCTATACAAAAATGGGTTAATGTAATTATTCGTATTCAAAATAGAACAATAGATATTTACATCAATGGGGTATTATCAGTAAGAAGAAATTTAAGTTATGTCATAAAACAAAATTTTGGAGATATATATGTTGGAGATAACAAAACTGGTCCGGCCGGATACGTATCATCTCTTAGATATTTTTCTTACGCAATAGGAAATAATAAAATACAAGATATCATTAAAGAAGGTCCTAATTTGAAATTGATAGACAATAATTGCAGTAAATACAAAGATCCCAAATATTTATCTAGCAGCTGGTACACAGATGGATATTTATATTAAATTTTTATAGGTTAAAGATTTGTTTATTTATTATTTAAAGAAATCTGTAATCATTCTATTTTTTTGGGCTTTATTATTATTAATGGTTAAATACTTTTTGAATATTAATGTTTCCACTTCTTTATCTTTAAGAGATTGGATCTTTTTGGCCAATTTTTCTTCATCCATATTTTTAGATAAAGCAGATATTTTTTGCTGCAATATTCCTTTACCTTTTTGAAAACTAGGAATATCATCTAATATCAATGAATATATCTGAATTAACGGTTTCATTATTTGGTTTGAAATATAAAATCCATAATCTATTTTTAAATTATTCTCTTTCACATAATCTGGATTTTCGATCTTATTGCCCTGCAATTCCTTTTTATTTGAAGAATATATATACACATACGGTATTCTATCACCAGGACGCGGTTTATTTCCCGGCTCTCTAATACCCATACGATCTGCCAACACTTTATGTGCTATTTGTTGGGGACATTTATAAAAAGATCTCAATGATTTGCTAATAATCAATTTATCTATACTAATCTCTTCGTTCACAATTTTATTTAATATATTCTCCAAAAATTCTATTGATTTATTGATATCTTTATCTTTCATCAATATATCAATTACGCCACCATAGACATCTTTTACTATTGGAGCATTATCTCGTCGCTTTAATACTAATCCCATCGATTTGCGCTTACACTTATTTGGATCTTCTTCATACAACATTCCAACATATCTTTTCTTTGACATCAATGCAAATGGCATAAATGTTTTCTCATATTCTAAATCATGAGGAGCTTTCAAAAACTTTGTAGCCAATTTACCAACTTCTTTAGCCAATTCAATTGTAATCTCTAATGCTTTTTTACCCAAAACATTTATATTTGTTTTTTGATCTTTTAAATGAAATGTAAAGAATACGGAATCAGTGTCTCCATAAATATATTCGGCATTCACATTCATCATCCCATATTTTGTGTCAATTTCTACATTTTCATAAACTTTTTCAATAATATCTTTTGCATAAATTAGTAACTTTCGGCCTGTCGCTGTTGTCGAAGCAGCAATATCCATTTCATAAAACGAGCTTGTTTTTGCACCACATTGGCCGTATAAACTATTTGCAGTAATTTTGATAGACAACTGTCGTTTATCTAAAATATTTTGCATAAACGGATCTTTTTCTTTCTTCATTTGTTTTTTTGTATTTTTCCTGGCTAACAGCAAGTCTTGTAAAATAGACGGCAAAATTGCTTTTTCATCATTCGGAAATTGTGCAAATCTGCATACTTTGTATCCAGTCAATACCTTTGTCAGTTTACTTGCTAAACCACCTAACCGTTTAAAAGTGAATGTATCATATTTGATATCTACATATTTATAATCAGGTAAATTGTCATATTTGAATTTACCATTTTTATCAACTATTCCAGTTTCCTTCAACAAAGTATCATTCAAATTATATTCTTTTGTCCAAACTTTTGAATCATGTGATATATTTTCGGAAATCATTCCAGATGGATACAATGAACCATAATCCACGCAAGCTACGGGCTGTTCTAAATACAATCCAGTTTTTGGAGGTAATACGATAGCACCTTCATAAATATCTCCCGCATTTCCAATACTAATTAATGGCATTAATGTATCTTTTTCTCTACATTTTTTTGATAAATATGATGTTAATTTAATACCTTGTCCTCGTAACATCAAAAAGCTGATAGGTACAGAACATATTTTACTCATCTCAATATAGGTTGTCATAATATCAATTTTTTGAAATATTTCGTGTACCAAATTACAATCTTGAATACAATATTTCGCAATAATACCTTTCTCGTCTGGTCCTTCATTTGTCATTCTAAAAATATCTTGAGGTGTCACATCATCTTTAGCTAAACCCCATTTCATATTTTTATTTTCCAAATCAATTAACAATTTATCTATCACAAAATAGTCATCACATATATCAATCACTTTGAATTTTTCTCCATTATTGTACAATTCGCTTGAATTATTTATTATTTCAAAATGAACAAAACTATTCAAATTTATACCTTTCATATTTTTTGTATATATTTTGCTTGTATCATTTTCTTGATTGTTTTCATAACTTGTCACTTTATCACTAATCAAATAAGAAGATACATAATCTAATTTATAAGATGGTAATATAAACTCTTTTCTCATATATGTAAAAACATCAATTTGCAATCTACCATCCATTTGTGGATATTTTAGATCATACGCTCCAGTTGCTAATACAATTTTTGTTTGCTTTAATTTAATTTCTTCATCTTCGTGATATGTTTCCTTTTTTCTAGATAAATTCATAAATTCTTCTAGAATATCATTTTCAAGCGCACGATCAAACATAAACGGATAATCAAAACCAAATATATTATACCCAATAATAATATCAGGATCTTCATTTTTGATCAATTCAGTCCATGCCAATAAAACATCTCTCTCATTGTCATAACATTCAATTACTTGCGTGTCACTTTCTATATTAGTTGTTTCATTTAAACAGATGCAGTGATTTAAATTACTTTTACTTTCACCGTAATTTACAAAGGTCGAACCTATAAATGTTACATAATCTCCCTCTAATGCAGGAAAATTAATATTTAGACTATGCGTTAAATATGTTAACTTAGAGTCAAGACTATATTCTGTCTCGTTTATAATATCTAAAATTAATCTCTTATTTGATTTTTTTGCGAATTTTGTCTTTTTTTTCTTTTTTGTAATTTCTCCATCTTCTAAAATATTTACATTTTCTGTAGTCTGTATATCTTCATTTCCTTCAAATGCGGTCAAAAACGAATCTAATGTATTTGTTTCAGCAATATCGTTATCTATGTCATTCAATTCTATTTCTGTATTAATAAACTGTTTGAAATCTTTTTCAAATTTAGATTTTGTATATTTTTTTTTAGGATAACAACAATCAATTGCAATATCATCGCCAAATTCAAAGACACTATTTAATAAATAATAAATTAATTTTTCACAACCATATTCATCTACTTCGTCTGCATTCAATTGAATATAGTCCAAAATATCATATGCTACTTTTTTGTAGTTTTTAATCGCATTAGGAAAATCTCCGTGAGAACTAGACGCTTCAATATCAAAACTGCATATTTTATATGGGATCCTATCTTCCTTATCAGGCAAACTTATAATATCTTCATACCCGGCAGTTAATTCAATATCTACATTTGTCTCTTTATTCATATCATCTACAATATCATAGTCATTTATTTCAATCCATCCCGACGGAGATATATTTTGTATATGGAAAAATCTCAACATTGGTGGAATCATCACTTCGTATATTTGAGTCATTGTTTCATTAAACTCAATGCCCTTATTCAATTTTTGCGTTTCTTTATTATAAAATAAAGATTTAAATTTGTACATAAGTGACATATTTTTACAAGTTATGCAAATAAAATTGTGCTTTTTATTTGCATCGAAATTATAAAGAGTTTTATGTTTAACCAATTTCACATCTTCTATATCATTTTTTAAACATTCGACAAACGAATAATTATCATTATTGCTTTGAATAATAAAATCAATATAATTTTTTACATCGTCTTCATTCCAATTATGACCAACTTTTATATAAAAGAATGGTTTGAAATCATCAACTATTATACAATATTTTTTTCGCTGTTCATCGATACCATATATCTTAATAATGAATTCATTACTCTTGAAATCTGATACTGTAAAATCTAAACAACGAAAGCAGATACTCATTATACAAGTGATATATTAATCTATACCTAAATCAATTTTTTATTATTACTGTTTAGATTTTTTCCCTTTTTTTTTTGTACCTTTCCCTTTCGCTTTACCTCTCCCTTTCCCTTTCCCTTTCCCTTTACTTTGTTTTCTTTTTTTAGGATTTATTAAATTCTCGTTAATTATACTATTTAAATCTATTTCTTCTAATTCTAATGTATTTAATATATTTTTAACATTAATTGGATTATGGTTAGCTTGAATTGGTTCAAAATTATTATTAAATCGTACTTTTTTAATTTTATTATGTCTGGTATTGTTATTATTTTTACTGTGATTTATCTTTCTTTTTCTAGTATTGAATTTTACTTTAAATTTTGTCATTGATTTATTAGCACGTGGTTTCATTTTTAATATATTAGATTCAACAAATTTTATAAAATTATTGGCACTTCTGTCTTGTTGAAATGGAGTTATTTTTTGATTATTTATGTTCATTATAGTTGGAAATCCATCTACAACATTTTTTATAGGATGGTCGATAAGTGGTAATGTTCTTCCATTTAATTCAAATATATTAGCTGGTTTATTGTGTAATTTTTGTTTCATTTTGTCCCATTCAGGCTTCATCATTTTACAATGATGGCATTCATCGTGAAACACTAATACAGTAGCATTACTGTTTTTTTTGTTAAGTTTATCTAATAAATTTGTATTATTTTCATTTATTTCATATATTTTTATCATACTTATATATATATAGAATATTATAATGTTTAATAAATTGATATTTATTTTTATAATATGTGTCCTACTATTTTTCACTGCGGATGAAATGATAAGCAGACTTAAACCAAAAATTAGTGAACCATTTGTATCTTCAAATTGCCCTACTACTATGATTAAAAAAGGTGGTAAAATAATGATTTATGACCCAAAAATGGCAAAAATAGCTGGAGTAAATCCTATTTATTTAAATTCGCTGAAGGATTACAAAGAATTTTTGAAATGGCAAAAAGCCACCGGATTAAAATGCCCAATCCTTCATTTAGAAAAAGAATTCAATGCGCAGGGATTTGAAAAATATGAAGTTAAAAAATCATTTTCGGGTAATTGCGAAAATACCGGAACTGGTCCTATGAACCATCAAATGCCAGTTTTACAAAAAGAACCAAGTATGGGATTATTATTAAATGCAAATAAAAATAATGATATTAAATTTAATCAAAATTTATTTCCTGCCTATGATCCGTACAATCAAAATGTTGGAAAAAGCACAACTTTAGATTCATAAATAGATCAATTATACACATAATTCCAATATTTTTTCTCTTATGTTTTTAGATAATTTGCGATCTTTACCTTCTTTTGTTGCTATTTTCATATCATCCAAATATTGAGGATTTTCGTGAATCTCTTTTAAAAACATATAAATGTCATTATTAAACGGTTGAAGTAATTGAGTCGCAATATGGTTGCTCACATTAGGTATTGTCGTTAGCATAATAATACCAACGTTGTCTTTGTTGATTTGACTATTCTTTTTATATTTGGTTTGTGATATATTGGCACAAACATTTAAATTAGTATTTGTTGATTTAAGGGCAAGTTTTAGTAAAAAGTCGCATGTTTCATTTAAATGCCTTGTCATAAATACTTTATAATTTTTGTTACACATTAAGCTAATGCATGCAGAAATTAATTTGTCTTTACTAACATTGTGAGCATTGATAAATAAATCTAAACTTCCTTCCACAAAATACATAATTACGGGAGAATCTTCTAAATGTTCTTGTAAATAAGAATCTAGTCGTGAACTTTGTTCTTTATATCGTCCGTCTAAAATACTGGATGCCAAATCAGATAAAGTTTTTCGTTCAATTATATAACTTCCAATTACAAAATCTCCTATATTTAAATTTGTCTTTTTTACTATTATGTCTTTATAACATTCTTTTTTTTCTATAGTTTTCAATAAAAAGTCATAAATACTATTTTCTCGATAATCGCATATAATTTCCATTATTATAATTAAAACTAATTAATTTTAAATTATAATATTAATCTATTTATTTCCCGCTGCAACATTTAGTGTAATCAACCTTGTATCCATTTAAAGCGCTAGGAAGGAAAGTAGTCGTTTTTGTTTTTAAAATTTTTCTAGTAACTCTGGGGTAATCAGAGGTATTTACAAGACCCGCTTCTTTGTTTCCCGAACTGCACGCATCCGTATGATTTACCATAGAATCAATTCTCGATTTAGTCATTATATATATTAATTATATATTTTTTTTTTGATTGTATAATTAATTATAATAAAATTGGAAATTAATTGATAATTATTTATCTCGGGTTGATATTAATGCTACATCATGTCTTCCATGTCTGTCACACTTCCTCTCACCGTTCTGGACGCCGAAGAAACGGGATTAGTACCATCATCAGAAGCAATTATTGTGAATACTATTGTATCTCCAATCTCCAATTCAAGATCGGTGTTGCCTTTGACTACGTAACCATTATAAGCATCAACTTGAAGAATACCGCTACTTATATCTTCAATTCCCTCCCGAGTATGTATAATATTATCTATAGAAAAAGTAATGTTCCCGCTACTTCTATTTATTACTGCCATATTATCTAAAATATTATAAGAAAATTCATTCACTACCGTAGCGTTCCACTCATTACTATCAATGTCAAAATTGCCGTCATTGCCGTCGGCTACAAGAATTTGTAGTGGGAATACCGGCTTACTTGCTCCTGAAAAGTAAGTATCACTGCTTCCTCTATAATAATATACCTTTATGCTTGTAGATTGAATATTATTTGTATAATCTGTTCTTAAATCATATAACTCATTGTCACTATAATCAATGAAAGTATTGCCACCCAAATCACCACTTATCGTGGCATCTGTGAATAATTTATTATATTCATCAGTTGTTAAATAAGATGGGAAAAAACCATGAAGTAAACTGTTGATCGTGTGGTTCTTACCATTACCCATTATATGTATAGGAATTACGAATGAATCTGATGTAAGTTCTGCACTGGAATCAAATGATAAATATATATTTGCAGTGGTTGAGTCTGTTGTTAATAGGGTTTCATTATTTTTATAAAACTCATTGGTATTAGTACTCTGCGTATATATTACATGATTATTACTCCCGATACCTCCCCATATAAGGTCGCTGCCTTCATCCTTGAAACTTGCGCTACCGGCAGATCTGTCATAAGTAATATCATAATTATCATTATCAACAGTCCAATCATTAATTCCTATATAAATAACACCCAAATCATCCCTAACATCATCTCCGCTAATAGACTGATTATTATATGTAGATGAATTATATAGTAGTTTCTCTATATATCCCCAAGCACCTAAATATGTAAATGAAGGGTCTGTCGCCGCCGTCTGGGACTCGGGTTCCGGTTCCGGCTCCGGCTCC
>CERI01040158.1_pt1 | contig 23687 bp, 19 predicted proteins | sample 350261 | NCBI WGS metagenome assembly CERI01 (sample SAMEA2620979, study PRJEB7988) | marine metagenome | isolation source: saline water (ENVO:00002010), including
ATATGATTCCTATGATTCTGAAGATCCAGAAGATTCATATGATTCATATGATTCCTATGATTCTGAAGATTCTTATGATGGTATGAATTCTTACAAGAAAAAGAAAAAAAGAAAAAAGAAAATGTCTAGAGATACAATTTGGTGGATTTGTGCTACTGTAACAGGTATTGCTTTATGCACATGTAGCGGAGTTGTAAGTACAATCAGTTAATTTCCTTTTATATTTGAAGATCCTACTACAGGATGAGAACATACAATTAAATGCATTTTCCTCAATTTATAGTGATGTACTCTATAACTTGAAAGATAATCTCTTAATGTCTGAACATCATATGTTACTGGGACTTTTAATGCAATTAATTTTACATTATCTATTAAACGTTTACAAATATATTCAATTGGTATACCACTCAAAGATAAAATTGGTTTTTTATCTAGATGTACACTAGCTCCACCCCAAGGCGGATCTATAAATATTGCGTCTTGACTTAATGTCCAACAAATTTTCAAATAATCAGTATTATGATATGTAATATTTTTAGAACTATATAAAGACATATTATGTTTCATCATACTAAATCTACTATTATCAATTTCTATAGCATTTACATGTTTAAAACGTGTACTAAAAATAGCAGTATTGCCACCTATACCAGATGTTGCATCTGTAATTATACTTGTTGCTGGAATATAATTTGAAATAATATTAGCAATTAAATCAGCCGCTTTTTTACTTGAAGTACTATATACGGCAGTCCAATCATATTTTATTTGTTTACGTAAATCTAAGGATAAATCTGGGAAAACTTTCTGAGCTAACGTATCAGTTTTCATCTTATAATATATACATAAATCAGTCTTAACTCGAAAAGTACGGTCATTTCTTATATAAAAATTTAAAAATATATATCATCCATAGATTCAGATTCAATAATAGTATTTAAGTCAACTTTATCAAATATTAAGTTAAATGGTTTTTCTGAAGCCATAGTGTTAAACCAAATAATATATATGTGTAACAAAGCATATATATCTGTTTTTTTCCATATTTCCTCGTCTATAATTATAGACGATTTAGGTGAAATATTTGGAATGTATTTTGAATAATATTTAGTAATTATATTATTTATATCTTTACTAAATATCAACTTTTGACATTTTTTCAAAAGATTTAAATCATCATTCAGTTGCCATGAATCTAAAAAGATTACAGATTTTTCAATTGTTGATTGTAATGTATGAACATGTATACTTTTTAAATTATAATAGATATTAATTAGCTTTTGCTGGTTTTTGACATAACTAAATATTGAATGATGAAACTGTTTGTTATCAGCATTATTCACCCAATTTGTATATGCTACTTGTAACGCATGTAAACGTAAAACTCTCCATATGTATTTTTTTTCATTTATTTCTAGTTCTATACCTTGATCCCAAGATACATATGGTACATTTTGCATTATATAACTTGTTAACATACCAAGACAATTTAAAACAGCTCTACAAACTTTTATTATTTCAAAATTCACTTTTGGAGGTAAATTAGTGAAATCATTTATAGTATGAAAATATGTAATTGCAGTATCAATATCAATAGCCTCCTTATTAATTGCAGTATCCATTTTATTAATATATTGGCATTAAAAATACATATAAATTATATTGTTTTCAATTTTTTAGTTTATTAGTTTTTCTATTTTTTTTCAAATATGTAATATCGAAACAAAGCATTCCAAGCTTTACATGCCTTCATTTCCGATGTATCTGATGTACCATAACTTAATATCTTTGAATACCTAGTCTTTAAAGATGAAACAGTTTCTTTTGCAAATTTATCTTCAAAATACTTTTGATCATATAACGAATCAATCATGTCTGTTTCTACAATTTTGAAACCTGCCTTCTTCATTGTAGATGTTAATAATTTTGGAGGTACAATATACTCTGTTTCTACTGCACCTTCTTCCATGAAAATAGAATTATGAACATCGATTGCAGCACCTGTTTGAATTTTAGAATAAACCTTTTCAGAATATGTCTTCTTTATTGAAAATAGATTTATTACTTTATCTGACACCGATACGTAATCCAATTTTAAAGTACCTTTAGCTTTCTTTAGTTTCGAATGTAATTCTTTACCATCGAAACATATAATAACTACCTTTGCACCAGAAGCTAATCGTGACTTCATATTATTTATTGCATTATTTAAAGTTTCTGTACTTTCGAAATTATAATGAAAACTGTACATAGCTGCCATACCATCGAATTTGTCCTTTCTTTCTAATAATTGGTTTTTGATTAATAATTGATTATCTTCTGTTCCCATATTATCCTGGTTTTCAAATAATATAGATGGATTAATATGTATGAATTCCATTTCTACTTCTGATTTAAGCTTTTTCTTCATGTTTTTATAACGACTTATTGCACCTTCTGCACTATAAAGACCATTCGCATCAGGATCTATGCCAATAATATTAATACCTGCATGTATATATTTTGATACATCACCACCTTGACCAACTCCCCAATCTAATACCCATGATTTTTTACTAAAGTTCTTAATTAATGTTTCTTTAACCCAACTATTATATGCTCGCATTTCACTTGCCTCTGTAGTTTTGATATTATAATATGCTTTATCTTTGTCATTATCCATTTTAGATTCATCTACTTCATCATCTCCATCATCTTTATTAATATGCAATTTTGTATTAATATCATCAATTGCATTTGAATATTTAGTTGGGTCAGATAATCTTTGTATCATTTCAAAAGTTAATGGATTTGTAATTGTATTTAATATATTCTTTGCAATATTTTCATTGTTTCCATACTTTTTCCTAAACCGTTTTACTGATGTAGTTTTATCCCAACGAGTTTCTAAAGGTATCCAACATTTGGCTTTTTCTTCAGCGCAATCTGTACGTACATAATTCATTGCAAACTCAACAACAGTTTTATCTTGAATAATATGTCCATTAATATCTCGAACACTCCCATCCTCTTGAATAGGTATATAAGCACGATTCCAATCTTCTTCTGGTAAAAACTCAACAGGCATTTCTCCATGATATACTTTTCTACCAACCATTAGTTTTACAATTCTATATGGACTATTCATTTTACTTTCTTCACTATTGTCAAACATTTCAATTGGCATTTTTGTTTCTCCATCTTTCACAAATTCTATCATAAAATCTATGGAGTTTTCATCTGGCGGTTTCCACTTTTTATTCGGATGAATAATTTTTCGCACAGATTCAGTGTTTTCTTGTATATTTCCAGATTCAATTATGCCATCTAGTGAATATGGAAATACGTTTTTATTTTTCCATATGATTTCCATACACATATATATTTCAGATAACGATACACCTACTGGTTTTATAAAATGTTTAATCGCGATGACATTTCTTTTATTGCTTTTTACAGCTTTGTTCAAATTATCGACATGCTTTAGAAATTCTTTTTCATGAAATTTAAAGATGCCTTTAACCGTCTGTTCTTTTTTACCAGCTTCTTTTAATTTATAATCATAACCGAAACACTCTTTCACAAATGTTGCTAAATATTCACGCCTACCCATTAAAGATGATTGGCGTTTGTCTACCCCTTTTACAAATAACATATCGAATGTCATATAAAGATGGCATTGATGCTTTTCACTGTATATATATTCAACATCAACAATAGATTCATTCCATTTATTTAATAATTTTGAATCAAATCCTTTAATTGGATTTATTTTTAAATTACTATTAACAAAATAAGCTTGTCCTTCCACAATAGTCAATAAACCTCTTAATCCATTTGCTTTATCAGTTACTAAAGATACATTTTCTGTTATTTTTTCAACATCAGATAGTTGCATTGAAACAACAGGCATTAATTTTAATGTTTGTATTTTCTTATTTCCACTTATCGAAAACAAACTCTTATATTGATTTAATATTAATGCCTTTTCTTTCAAAGATACAATATGATCTTGGTTGTTCATATAACATAATACATGATCACGCATGTCATAGAACTTTTTTGGAGTTACACCTTTAAGAATCTCTACTTCTATTTCATATTGTTCTAGTGCAGTTGTTAAATTTCGGAAAATATTACTTTGTCTAACAATAGTTGTATCCAATAGAAATTCCTTTCCAGGAAAAGGTACGCTAATACGTTCCTTTAATCGAAATATAATTTGTGCATCATCTTGGGGTGATATATCCTTAATAATTGATTTTAACATATCTTTTTTTACAGGTATTTCTTGAGAAAAACGAACTCTACATTGAAACATGTCATATTTGATTACCTTTGTTTTAATTTCAATATGATATGATAATTTTGTACTTTCAAGAATATATTTTACAATTTCATGGTTACGAAGCCTTCCAATATTTTCTCTAACATGCTCTACAGTCTCCCATGGTAAATTTATTCTCATAGTGATTTCATCTACAACTGAATCATCTTTTTCATTTTGTTTCAATTTGGTATACTGAATATCAACACCTTGACTAGTTTTTAATTCAGACTTTTTTGATAATTCAGTTGCTAAATTTAAAATACCTCTAAATTGCTGTCCTGATGGTAATCTATTATAGGAATCTAAAAAAGACACTTCTATTTCTTCTGTAGATTTTGGCCCTTTTTTTACCAAACCTTCAGTAAATGAATCGAGTATTTCATTTTCAATCATGATCTCGTATTTATTATAAACTTATTTTGTTCTTATTTTATATTTATTTCAATTTTTGAAGAACTACACATAATGGCATCCATCCTGGATAACTATTATTATAAACAATTGGTTTATAAATTTGACCATTCGATTCAGCACTTTCATCATAAAGTACAACAGTTGGCGAATGTGTTGTTTTCTTTATGATAATTGTATCATTATTTTGTTTCAAAATAACTATATTAATACCTATAGCCTTTGAAATAGTTTTTAAAATATTTCCATTAGGAAAAGTCGTAAGAATATCCTCATCAAAGCCAAAATATTCCTTACATTCAGATTTCGTAAATTTTTCTTTATCTTTAAACAAAACAAATTGAATAGCTTCCCACCAATTATATGTTTCATCAATTATCATGTCAGAAAAATGTTGTAAGATATCAGAATTAAGTGGTTTTGATATTTTATCTGTGTCATTTTCCGTAGATTTCTTTTTATTAAAATGTGTTAATAATTGTGATAAAGATATACTCATTTTATATTATACTCAATTCATACTTAAGTCTTTAATCTTGTTTTGGTATATTACCTTGGTTTTTTACAATTCTTTTATGAAAATTTGATAAATTTTTATAACAATCATGATAAATAGTTTCATAATTTAATTTCGTATGCTGTGTTTCAGAATCAGTTATTGTATTTTCTAAAGTTTCTACATCATACATATTTTTACTTTCTATCAAAGATATATAATTATCTATCAATTGTAAAGTATCATCTGATAAAATATTCATATTTATAAAAACCCCATTTTTATTTTCTGAATATTTGCAATTTGCATCTGTTCGAATTATATCAAATAAATGAACATATTGATAATCTTTCAACTTTGAAGCACGTTCTACTATTTTTTTTTTATCTTTATAATCCATTTCTTATTATAGTAATTTATTTTAAATAACGAATTTGTACGAGAGTTAATGTTTTGTTTTTTTATATTGTTATATTAAAATGCCTTGGAGATATCCAGATATATCAGATCCAAATTTAACAGACATACTCTTTAAAAAGAAAGAATTAAATGATAATAAAGCAATAGAATTTGAAACATTTAAAAAACCAACAGAATATGCTGAATTTGTTCAAAATAAATGTAAACCTTCTGAATTTGAAACTCAGAATCACCAAGAATTATTAGCTAATTTAATTAATCCAAATACACCATATAAAGGACTGATTGTTTATCATGGACTAGGAACAGGTAAAACTTTTGCAGGTTTAGCTGTCGCAGAAACATTTAAAGAACAAGTTGCCAGATATGATACACAAATTTGGATTGTTGTTCCTGGTAGAGATGTTAAAATAAATTGGTGGGATGATATTGTTAATAAATGGAATAAAGATGCGTCTTTTGATCTAAATGATTTAAAATCAGCTACCACATTAAGCAATGTCAAAATGTCCAAAAACCATTTCAAAAAGAACCAAAAATATCTTAGTCGTTATTTTAAAATTATTACGTTCGATAAATTAAGAAAAATGGTTATTGGAGATAAAGTAATTGACGACAAAGGTAATAAAGTTTATCGATTAGACAAAAATGCCATCACCAAATTAGATAATAGTTTAATTATTGTAGATGAAGCACATGGTATTGCTGGATCTGACAGAGGGAAAGCATTGCAGCTTTTAATTAATAATTCAACAAACTTAAAAGTATTATTGATGAGTGCAACACCAATGAGAAATGTTGCTGAAGATATTATACCATTACTAAATTTTATTCGTCCTGCAGATGATCAATTAGTAAAAGACAATTTTTTTGAAAAAAATACTAGAGTTTTAGATATTCAACTTAAAGATGGTGGTTTGGATAAATTACGTAATGCATGTAGAGGATATATTTCTTATTTTAAACAATCACATCCAGCATTGTATCCTAAAATGGATGATCAAGGTGAATTTACTCCAGGAATAAACGTAAAATTAATTAAATGTCCAATGGAATCATTACAATTATTAGCGTATACAAATTTACAAAAAAAATTAGAAAATAATAGTAATATTTATTCTCTCGATAATGCAGCTAGATTTCAAGCAATTAATAATTTTGTATTTCCTCTTTTTAACGAAAAAGGTGAATTAACAGCTAATTCTTCACATAACGGGTTACTTACTTTTAGAAGTTTATATAGACAAGATCCAGGATTATTAACTGATAAATTACAAAAATATTTTAAAGTACGTAATATAGATTTAAAAACTACATCTTTATATAAAATTATTGGTGGTCAGTTTTTACAATTACCTTTATTGAAAAGTTTATCTTCTAAATATGCTTATTTGCTAGATCACATAATGAATATGGGTCCAGGTACAGCTTTTATATATTCAAATCTAGTTGAAATGGGTATTCAAATTGTTGAAGAAATTTTACTTGCAAATGGTTATTCTCGTTACGGTAATGTTCATGTAACAAACACATCTCGTTGTTATTTTTGTGGTAAAATGAGAGAAGAAAAGCATACTAATCATACATTCAAATGTGCTACGTTTTTCTCTTTTACTGGTCAATCGACAGACGATAATGAAGACAGAGAAGATATAATTCCTCTTTTTAGACATCCTAGAAACATTGATGGTGAAAAAATTAAGTTTTTATTAGGTTCACAAGTTCTTAGTGAAGGCGTTAATTTATATAATGTTAGAGAAGTTCATATATTAGATGCGCATTTAAATATATCTCGAATTAATCAAGCTATTGGAAGAGCCATCAGATATTGTGCACACGTTGATAGGGTATCCGTTGAAAACCCAGAACCTAAAATCAAAGTATATAGATACGCAGCATCGTTACCCAAACAAAAAGGTAAGTCTAAAACAAAACAGGATTTATCTGTCGAAGAGACTACATGGCAACATGCAGAAACTAAAGCTATATTAATTAAAAAAATAGAAGATATGATGAAAGAAATTGCTATTGATTGTCCTTTACAATATAATGCAAACGGAGTAAAATGTTTTGATCAATCCTCACTTTTTGATAAAAATAAAAAGAAATACAAAACACTTAGTAATAAAGAAATAGATACAGATACATATAACAGAGATTTAAGTAACAAATTAACTAGACGCTTTTTAAATAAAATTAAACAACTTTTTCGTCGCCGTGTTTATTATAAATTATCGGAAATAGAACTAGAATTAAAAGTTTCATTCGAAGATAAATTTTTTCTTTATCGTGCTATCGAAATATTATGCCCTAGTTCCGATACGGATAAAAATAATTTTAAAGAAATTTTTAAAGACGCATTTAATCGTTTAGGTTATCTTATTTTTCGCCAAGAATATTATATATTTCAACCATGGGTATTCGAAGAATATGCACCAATTTATTATAGAGAACGCCCTACAGTATTATCTTTTCAACCTGTATCATTAAAAGAATATATGGTTGATCAAAAATTAATAACTAGAGTATCTGATAAATCAATAAATATTAATACATATGAAAAATATTTAACATATTATCAACAATTTACCGAAGGGGATTATGTTGGTATTATACGAATCAATAAATATGGAGAAGATGAATTACGTCTTCGTACAAAACAAAAAGAAACACAAATGAAAAGAGGTAAAGGTGTTGTGTCGTATGAAGGCGCTGATTGCAAAACAAAACCAATAAAATGGCTATTAGAAGTATTTGATCATTTTGGTGTCAAGCCAGTGAGTAAATCTAACAGAAGTAAAATTTGTGCTCAATTAAAAGATTATTTATATAAATTAGAAAGAACTACAAACAAGATATATATTATTTTACCAGATGATCATCCAGATTTCCCTATTAAGAAAAACTAAAAAAAATGAAATAATATATTAAAGTACAATTAAGTTTAAAAAGTGTATTATAATTAATTTGAATAATGTCAAAAAAACAAAAAAAATCATCTAAATCTAAATCTAAATCTAAATCTAAATCAGTGTTAGAATCTGATAATGTATATCATGGATTTAATATTCATAACCCATTTAAAAGAAAAATACCTAGAAAAATAAAATGGAGATCTAATAATTATAAATTGTTATCAAATCCTGATTTAGAACTTCTTCCTCTTATTCAACAAAGTATGGATAAAAAATGTACAAATGAAGGTCATATTAATGGTATATTAGGTATAATTGAACGCAGCAATGCTACAATTATTAAAGAAGGTAGCGGTGATTTTGTTATTGACTGTACAATAGTTATTGATAAAATCTGTTTACAACCCCCTACTGGTTCTTACATTACAGCTAAAATTGAACAGATAAATCCCAAATTGCTGATGGCAAAAGCAGGTCCCATTATTATTATAGTTTCGCTTGAAACCTCTGACATAGATTTAGAATCTCAACAATTACCTGATAACCCAATTGGTACATATGTTCTATTAAAAATTAATGCATCTGCTTTTCATAAAAATGATACTAATATAAATTGTTATGCTTCTTTTGCTGATGTCGAACATAGTGATACATGGAAAATGGTATATAACAAAATATTTGAAGATAATAATAGTTTAAATTAAATTCTCTTACATAAAGAGTTATCTTGTTAAAATACAAATGAATATTACAAATAAATCAGATATTTTTTGTGGTAATTGCGGGAAACAAGGTCATATGTTTAAATCTTGTAAAGAACCAATTATTAGTATTGGGCTTATAGCTTTTAATATAAATTCAACTTGCTTAGATCCTGCTGATACTCTTCGTTTAATATCTAATAAATCATGTAAAAAACATGAACTTCAAGATTTTTTTTATAACGGTATTAAAAAAAATTATATCAAACCAATTAAACCGACAGCTGATAGTATCAAATTTTTAATGATTAGAAGGAAAAATACGTTAGGATATATGGAATTTATGCGTGGTAGATATTCACCAACTAATCCAGCTTCTCTACAAAGAATAATTAAATTAATGATTCAAGAAGAGATAGACAATTTATTAAAAGAAGATTTTGATAACCTTTGGAATAGTTTATGGATGAATAGAAGTAAACATAACTTTAATGAATTTAGATTATCTAAAGCTAGATTTATTACAGTGAAAAACAACGGTATATTAGATTCTGTTTGTAAAACTACTAAACCATTATTTAAGTTTCCTGAATGGGGATTTCCAAAAGGAAGACGTCATTTACAAGAAACAGACATTGAATGTGGATTACGAGAATTTTCAGAAGAAACCGGATATAATAAAAATGAAGTACAAATTTTAAATAAACTTCAACCCAATTCTGAACTTTTCAAAGGCACGAATAATATACCATATAAACATGTATACTTTACATCTTGTTGTTTATTTGCAAATAAATCTACAGTAGATAATAAAAATATGGAAATTGGTGATATGGGATGGTTTACATTAAAAGAAGCCATTCCATTAATTCGGGACAGACATGATCAAAGAAAAAAAATATTAATAGAGCAACATCAAATGATTTTACGTTGGTTACAGCAAGGTAAAATATTAGATAAAGATGAAAATGAGCATGAAGCTAATAATGAAGATGGCAAAAAAAATTACATAGAAAAAGAATAATTTTAAATATTTCTTCGTTTTTGTATACTTGTTAATTCATATTGATTTTGTACATATTCTTCAACAACCCATTCTGGCAATGAACTTCGTCTAACAAAAGAATCTACAGACATTTGACGATGTTTTTCTGCCAATCTTTGTTGCCATTTTTTATAACATGGTATGAAAGGTAATGTAAAACACAGCATATTTATGAAGATAATTAATGAATAGAAAAATTGTGTTACAATTCCCAAATTCATATTCTTACCATATAAAATACCACATATAATAACGATTACAATTTTTAAACAACTTATACTTATGGCTTGTATTTGATGTATTTTTTTAGTAAATGGTTTAAATTTACTAATAAACAGAATAAATAATACATTTATAACCGCCTGTATACACATACACGCTATCCAATTAATTAATTCGAAATGGGATAACACATATATAATAGAATAGAAAAACTGTTTAAATAACAATATGCTACTAAGATAAGCAAATCCTGTTTTATATTGACTGTATATACAACCATAGTCTTCAATTGTTTTCCTTTCATTTAATGAATTTTTATATTTTCTAATCGCATTTATACAAAATAGTGGTAAACACAAAGTATTAAAAAACAATACAGCGATTGCCATAACCGATAAAGCAGCAGATTGTCGAGATCCAACAATATATATTAGTGCCATATTAGTTAAACTGTAATAACTGACAAGTAATACACGAATTACATAATTTATATAGGATATACCACTTTGTTCTTTTCTACATAATTGAACACTAAAATAAATAATGGTCAAACTAGCTACTAAAATTAAAATACAACTCATATTTACTAAAAAAATATTATTATGTATCCATGTCATAGTTTGACTTATTGGAAATTGTATTTCAGAATTTATTAAATTTCTTTTATTTGTTAATAGTATTCTAGAATCAGTTCTATTGGCGATAAAATGTGTAGAATATTTATCTACAGTATAAAACATGTTTCCAAGAAGTGAACATATTGATTTGAATACATTATGTGGAACAAATTTTCCCTGTGCCTGTTGATTACTTGATATAAATACTAAACCATCATTAGGTAAGATATTGAATCCTCCTACAACCAACACAACATACTTTATTGCAGAAACTACAAATGGCATTATATCTGTAATATGAATTTCGCTCATATTTATTTTATTTACCTAAGGAGATTTTAAATGATTTTTTTCTGAATGTTTATTAATGTTCTTAGATAGTTCTATTATTGATCAAGTTATTCGTGATTTACAAAAACAAAATGATAAACCATTTATTTCAGGAAATAATATTGCTTTAATTGCTTTTGCTATCGCTATTTTATATTTATTTTTTAGATATCAACAAAAAAGAGCTAAAATATCTTATTCTCCCAATGGGAATACTAACTACAATTATCATACTCATCAACATCCTCTTTATGCAGTACCGTCTTCGATACCTTCATTTAATAACAATACAGACACTCCAATGATGAACAATTCCCCAACTCCAAAACAAGTTGAAACTGAACAAAAACAAAAAACAACTGAAAATAATTCAAATATGATGTCATCCAAAAAAGAACCAGATATTCAACCTAATACTCCAAAACCTATTGTCAAAAAAACAAATAAACATATATCAAAAAGAAAAGAACCAGCAGCTTTCTCTTTTTCTAATTTTTAATAATTCAGTCGTATGAAATCACTATAAATATATCTGGCGTTTATTTTATAGAATGTCATCTACTTATTATGCAGTACATAAAGGTCGAGAACCAGGTGTATATTCTTCTTGGACAGATGTTAATGAACAAGTCTCAGGATATAGTAATGCTAAATTTAAGAGGTTTTCATCTTTAGAAAACGCTGAAATTTTTGTAAAAACTGGTGAAGATCATTCAAAAATTTTATCACAAGCTCCTTTATCAAAATACTTTCACTTAAATCGTTTGGGAGGTTTAGAAAAATATGGTTTAGTTGTTACTCAACGATTAGAAGAACCAGAAGAAGATAATATCCTTTTTAAAGACATAGATGGAACTCAACCGACAAAAGAAAACCCATGGGCAGATTTTCCCCTAGAAGGAAAAATTGTTGTTTTTACAGATGGATCATGTATATCATATAAAAATATGTCTAAAGGAGGAATTGGTATACATTTTCCACAAGAATTTATATCAGACGTTAGTACTCCACTTCCAAATGATATGAAAGCTACAAATCAAAGAGCTGAATTATTTGCAATTTACAAAGCTTTAGAATTGATTATAAATTCTACTACATATACAGAAAACGAACGTAGACAAGATATTTATATATATTCTGATTCACAATATAGTATAAAATGTATGACAACTTGGATAAGTAAATGGATCACTAATGATTGGAAAACCTCTAAAGGAGGTAATGTCTTAAATGTTGATTTAATTAAACCAATGTATGAACTGTATTCAAAACATAGAGTTCATCTTAAACATATTCGTGCTCATACAGGAAAATCTGATAGGTTTTCAATTGGAAATCATATAGCAGATAGATTAGCTTTTAAAGCTTGTTCTGACAAAGAGTCAGAAAATTAATATATCTAAAAAACTATATTTTTAGATATACTATTATTTAAGTAATTTAATCCTTAGGGTAGGCAACATCTAATAAAAATTTGATGTGAGCAACTAAATGTAAATCTGTTGCACGAGTAGATAACCATACTTTGCCTTCTTTTCTACTACTGATACCAAAATTTGTTTGAAGAATTGCACGGTATAAATTCATTGCTACTGATACTTTCTTTTTCTTTTTATCTTTACCGCCACCAGTTGTTAGAGTAGGCCAATTAATTGAAGCTGTTAACCAAGGATCATATGGATAAGTGTAAAAGAAACATTTATCAAATTCTTTAGTTTTTCCTTTTTTTGTTTTATGCTTTTTTACTGCACATTCGCTATGCATTCCTGTTGTTTTTAAATTTCCAGAAATAGGATGAATAATCATTTCTCCTCCTGCAGCAACACAATGAGTTAAACATTGTTTATTGTTTGCACTTCTAGGAAGCATATAGTTAAGTGCTGATGGTAAATAAAAATATGTTATGCCCGTAGACATTCTGTTTATGTTAAACTCATAGAAAAAAATCCTATAAACTGCTACCATAAATTCTACCACCATGTGATGAGATTGAAGAGCCCACAAAAACCTTACCCTTTCGTTTATTATTTCCGTCTGTTTCAAAATGTGGTTGATAATACATGTAATATATAATAAATAAAATCAACCCTAAAATTAGAATATATTCTAAAAATGGCTTAGGACACACACAGTCCATATTAGTACCACTTCAGATAATTTTTTTCTGATTAGAGTTTAATGAGTGGCAAAGCTAATTTAAATAATATAGAAAAAGATTGGCCATATATGAATGCCGATTGGATTGGTACTGAATGGATATCTAATCCTTTATGTAGTAAATACACAAAATTAACTAATAATGATGCAGGGAAATTAGATAATAATTATCAAGGTTCTAAAACTGAATTTATTAATTCTTTGAAAAAGTTTGTAGAAAAACTTGTTAAATATATTAAAATTCAACCAACTCACGGTACATCTAACCCTGTCAATGCTACTGATAAAGAAAAATGGCGATTAGTTAATGCCCGTTTACGTCAAAACAGATGTTCTGATTTAGTTACAGTAGCTACTTTATATCATCCACATGTAATTTATGATGTTTATGAAGATGATGATGATCCCGATAAACAATATCCATTTAAAACTTGGGATGATGCCATAGATAGAAAATATACTAATATTCAATATGGTTACACCATCGACCTAAAACAATATTATGATATTCGAAAAATAGGAGATAGTATTTGTGCCACACTAGATCATTTTCATAACTATTTTTTTCCAAACTGGATGGATATATTTCCCACTGGAAATCAAAATAGACCACAAGAAAGTGAATTAGTTTTTGGTGAATTAAATAATAATGCCATCAAAGATATATTTGGTCAAACAACAAAAATAGAAAATGACGAAAAGAAAAGAAGAGAAGATAATATAAAACAGCAAAATGAAACAATAGAAGAAACTAAAAAAAGACAACTACTAGAAGATAATCAAAACAAACTAAAAGATAAAAAAGAAATTATAGAAAAAGAAAAAATACGACTGAAAAAACTTAAAAATATTAAATTTCAGGATGAAGAGAAAAATAAAAAGGATGAAGAGAAAATTGAAAGGAAAAAAAAATTCGATAAACTACAACAATTATGGGATAAAATAATTGGTACAGTACAACCTGAAACAGATGAAAAAGGTAAATTCGATGATGTTAAATTATTTCCAACTTGGAAAACAAGTATTGAACGTACAGAATGGCAAGATAGTAATGGACAAATACAACCAACTGTTCCTAAATATAATGATCTATTAACAGAAATTAAGGAAAACAAATCAACATCTAAATTTGATAATAAAAGCCCAGCAGAAATAGAACAAAAACGTATAGAAAAAACTCGTCAAGAATTAAAAAATAAACAAATTGAAAAAGAAACCTCTAATAAAGATGAAAAAATAGATAAAAATATAGAAAATGAATATTATTGTATTGAAAGAAAAGAAAAAGATAATACTATATTTTTAACATGTAAAACATTTTTTGAATATTATCATCCCCGTAGATGGATCGAAGGAGAAGTTAGATATGAACCATGGTTTGCTAAATATTCTATGACATGGCCTGCTCAGCTTAAATTATTCCATTATTACAAAAATGTGCGATTCTTTCTATTAACAGCAGGTACTGGAGTAGGGAAATCTGTTATTATGACTATTTTATTATGGTATTTGACCACTCTAGATGTAGATACAAATACTAATAATCTAAGTCGAAATAATATTATTTGTACACAACCTAGAATTAAGCCAACACAAGATAATGCTGAAACTATTTCACAAGAACTATTTTTGCCCAAAATTAATCCTTATAAAAAAAAGAGTGATGATGATTTTGATGAAAACGATTTAACAAAAAAACAATTAGTTAGACGTAAAGAAAGACGCAAGGATACTTATTGGTTGAAATATAATACAAATAAATATAATCATGATATTAAAGATTTAAAAGAGGATAATGAAGCTGAAAGCAATAATTTAAATGAACGATATGGAAAATTTAGCAAATTTACTATGATGACAGATGGCACATTATTACAAAAATTAATGGGCGATGATGATAATGATGATAATGATGATAATGATGACAAAGATGATAAAATTACAACATATGTTATTGATGAAGCTCATGAACATCAAATAAATATGGATCTATCAACTATGTTTTTAAGAGCACAGTTAAGTAATATATCTGAGAAAACGTTTGTTGCAATAACTGCAACTGTTAATGAAACAACAAATGGTGATGGTATTCGTTATAGAAATTATTTCAGTATATTGGGGCAAGGCAATAAAACTTTTTTCGATATGCGACTAGACATTCAACAACCATATAGTATTAAAAATTTACACCCAATTGATGAGAGTTCTAGTGTAGAAAGTGAATCTGTAAAACTAGTATTAAAAGAAATTAACTTTCAAAAAAATAAAAAAGAAAATCGGAAGACTATGTTTCTAATAGAAGTTAAAACTGCTAAACAAACAGAAAAAATATCATATGATATTCAAAAAAAAGGTGGTAAAAATATTATTGCGATACCAATAAATAATAAGTCTTGGAAAAATATAGATACTAAAAAGTTATGTTCTATTGAAGACCCGCAAGAAATTCAAAGACAACAATTTGATTTCAATTTTAAATATGGCTATTCTGCAAAAAAAGGAACATATAAATGTATAGTATTTGTTATAACTACAGATTTACTAGATGAATTAAAAGAGGATGCTAATTATTATTTTTCAGATGATAACAAAGTTAAACAAATAATAGATGAAAATCAAGAATTTATTTCAAAAGATGATGGCGAAAAAATAATTAAAAATGCTCAAATCAAAGCTATTCAAAGAGCCATTAAATATCCTGGAAAAAATATTCTTGTTTTTGTATCTACAACTGCACAAACAAAAAAATTAGCTAAAGCTATACAAAAGAAAACACCAAAATCAGTTATAGCTGTACCACTTAGTAGTGAAAGTTATGAAAAAGATGAAGTGAAAAAAATTACAAAAAGTAACACAAAAGCAGAAAATATACAACGTCGTCGAGATGATTTTAATTTTTACGAAAATGCAGATGTTCCTATTGGTACCTATAAAACAATTGTATATGTTGCAACTAATATCGCAGAAGCTTCAGTTACAATGAATGTTGATACTGTTATTGATACAGGAATTGTCCAATTACCACAATATGAACCTACTTTTATGTTAACATATAAAGATGGTTATACTTTCATTGATAAAAATAGCCGTATGCAACGTAAAGGACGAGTAGGAAGAACTAAACCTGGTAAAGTATTTTATGAATATAGTACTGATGATGTAGATAACTCGCCACTTAGATATGGAATGTGTAATGCAGATTTATCTAGTATTTTATTCGACCTAGTTTATAAATTAGATAAGAACTACCAAAAAATTATACCAACATTATTATTTGATGACAAAGAGGACGAAGAAAAAATTAATCCATTGTTGGATAATGAAGGTTTAATATATTTCATTCATCCATATGAATCAAAGATAAAAAGAAAAAAATACTTCAATGAAACTTCTATTTTAGGTTCAGCTGATATTCAAGATAATCCCCTTAATAATCTTGCAGAATTGTTTCAAAAACTAAAATTAACTGACACTGTGATGGGTAAGCTAAAACCATTAAGTCAAACATTAAACAGTTTTTTAAAAAATAAAACTATAGAAAATATTGAAGATTTAACATTATATGATATTTTATGTCTTATATATGCTCAATTATATGGCGATTTAAATGAAATGGCTATAGTTATATCTGTTTTAAGAAGCAGTTTAATTAATAAGTTAAATGATATTAATGAACCATGGAATTGGGGGACAATAGTACAATTTGTGAAAGAGATGCAAATAATATTCCCAGTAATTACAAATGACTATAGTTTTAAAGATAATACAATGGACACTATTAAATGGTATGAATCAACATCAGATCTTAAATTTAAACAAGTATTATTGAATATAGATATTTTAAAAAATGTGTTTTCCAATCTAACAAAAATAAATTCAAATTTAACTATAGGTAATATTTTACATATTATAAATCCGCATAAATGTGTAGAGTATGATCAAAATAAATATAATATCCCTTACTTACAAAATATAAAAATTAAACCAGATACATTTCAAGTAGCACAAGGTTCGAATCAGTTTATGTTTTTACAAGCTAGTAAAATTAGAGATGATGAATCATATGATTATATTATAAATCAATTTATACCCATTAAATTTTATTATGATGTTGGTGATTTAAATGATAATGATAATAATAATAACATTATCTCTATAATAAACCAATATAAAGTTATTTTTGATAGTGGTGTTTATGGCTCAGTAAATTATTTGAATGATATAAATGCCTTTGAAAAAGATATACAAACAATAATGCAAAATGATGAAATTGTCGGTAATACAAGTAGTCTGCTCGTTAATGGCTATAATAATTGGTATAACCTTCCTAGTATTCAAGAAGAGAAAAAACTTACTCAGCCAGAGTACATAGTGCTTTACTCTTTATTATTTCAACAATTACAAAGAATTCCTCGGAATAGATTATGGAATGAGGAAAATACTGAACGTGATTCATCACCTACTAAATATTTAGACTTATTTAATAAATATCATTCAAAAGAATATAAAGATATATTTGACAAATCATATAATATTAATTTTGTGAAAAATAATAAATTTATGGTTGAATTTTTAATAAAAAAAGCATCGTTTGATATTATTTCAAATATTTTTAGATCTGATATAAGTTTCTTAAACGATATAGATGCTTTTTTCACCGAATCCATATTGAAAACTTTGTTTAAAAATAACAGAAAAAAAGATTGGAAAGAAAGGCTTAGAAATATATGGTCAAAAAATAAAGATAAAGTTCAAAATATTAATTTATCAAATTTAATTACCGAAGAAAATATAAAAGATTTTGATTTATATATTAATTTGCTAGAATTTAATAATCTTGGTATAGTTCCATATGATGGTAAATTAGAAGGTAATATTATAACAAATGTAGGTAAACTTTTAGATATGTTCTATAAAGATATTACAAATCCAGATCCAGATCCAAATTTAAAAACATTTTCGAGTAAAATAATAACATATGCTAACACAGAATTATCAAATATATTTGATAAAATCCCAAATGCTAATATGAAGTTACAAACACTTCGAAATTATGTCGGCACACAATCAGGTGGTAATATAGATGACGACATTACTGGAATTAGTAAGCAATTAACTAATAATGATTTAATAAATAATAATCAATTTCAACATATATCATTTATTTGTTGTCGTAAAAATAGTGCTCATAAATTAAAATTGTTTTCTCAAATTGATGAATTTCATCGAGAATGTTTTAATACAGCTTGGTCAATTGCTTTATCCATGGATCATTCTTCATCTCGTCTAATTATCGCTAAACTTGATCCAGGTGCTGTCATCGCAGGTGTGTGTATTGTTGATGTCAGTAATCCTAATAAAGTTTTCCTTCATAATTTATGTGTAAATAAACTTTATAGAAAATATGGTATAGGTAGTTTCTTGTTAGCCTATGCTAATCAAAAATATAACTATATTGAATTAGATGTCATGGCTGATATGAAAGATACCCTATTCCCGTTCTATCTGAATAAAAATAAATTTAAAGAACTTGAACCACTTAAAAAAAATAATTATAAAATTCGTCTTTATAGATATAAGAACGATATTCCTGAAAAATATGTATAACTGAACTTAATCAATTATATCTTTTTACCGCAATAAGGACATTTAAATGCAATTTTCATGTCCTTTTTTAAACAATTCTTACATACTATCTTTCTACAACAATGTGTATCAATTAATCCATTTTTTGTCTGTTCCCGTCTACAAGAATAACATGTAGTTTTTGTTGGAATATTATTTCTATTAGACATAATAATATTATTCCATCGTGAAGCATTATTCATTATAGTTCTGGTTACTTCATTCACTTTAGTTTTTCTGTATGGATTTCGATTACCACATTTTGGACATCGATAAATATTCACAGAATTCGTCGTATGACAGCCATTTTTGATGCAAAAAAATATTTCTGGTTTAACCATAAATTCTACTCCAATTCAAATAATGTTTGGAAAATGTTATTTCAATTTTTTTCTATATTTTTATTCTCAATACATAATATAATTATGCACAATTTTGATCCTGCATCTTGGGGACCTGGTACTTGGGTAATGTTAAATAGTATATTTTTAGCATTACCTGAAAATGTACCTCTTAAACAACAGAATGCTGTTCGTCAACTTTTAGAATCATTAACTCATCTACTTCCATGTGAAAATTGCAGACATCACTATACAGATTATTATAGAAGAAATCCACCTGACATATCTAGACAATCTTTATTATGGGAATGGTTAACTGAATTACATAACCGTGTCAATTTAAGAACAGGTAAATCTACCATGACACCAGAAGAAGCCAAAGATAACCATATTAATGTTATTAGAAATAAAAGCTATTCTATTAACTCTAAAACTAATCTACCAATAATAGAGAATGAAAAATCAAAAATACCACCAGCTGTTTATATTTTATTAATTGGTGCAGTTATTGCTTTTATTTTATTTATAATTTCATCAAAAAGAAAAAGAAATTAAGCTTCTTTTGCAGATTTACAAATATTCAATAGTCAGATTCAGATGTTGTAATAGGACTAGGACTAACTGGACTACATGTAGCTAATTTTACTTTAGGAGGATATAATGGTCTATCTAACATAAAATCATAATATTCCCAAAATGTAATTCCGTTACCATCATTATTACTTATTGTATGATGTAATAATTTAATTCTTTCATCAGGTGTCATATCAAGAAGGATATCTAAATGATGCTGAAAATCACCTATTTTTTCATTTGTATCCTTTTTTACTTTTTCTATTTTTTCACAAAATCTATTTTCTAAATCTATTTCTGCCTTTGCTTTTTCCGCATTAATTAAAAGAAGAATATGTCCTAATTCTTGTTTTACTTGATCAATTGATCGTTTTGTTGCACTAATTCGGCCAACAACATTGTTATCTGCTAATGCTTGACATTCTTTTCCAACAATTGCCATATCTCCATCTTTATCCATTGCATCATATTGTTTCATTAGTTCCGCAAATCGTTTAGGATCTCCATCTTCAGGACATTCTAATTTTTTATTTTTAGAAACACCACTTCCCATGTTTATATTTTTTTATCTTATTATAGTCTTAATTATCCTAAGTTATTAATCCGTTGACAATTTTGACATGGCTGTTCTAAAGGACATTTTGTATTTCTGGGTAAATCTGTAGTTGATTTACAAACTTGGATTAAATTTGGGTCAGCATCTGCTGATGTCAATAATAATTGTGGACGACGACTACTAAAATGTTTTAAAATTTCCGGATCATTATTTCCACTTAAGAATTTAACATTTTTCTCAATATCATCAAATGATCTTGACATAGCTACATCAATTCTCCATATATTTCCAACACCTTGATCATCTGGACAAATATATGTTATACCTGGTTGACACTCAGATTTTGATTCTGTACATAAATATGGCTCTACTTTACCACCACTAAGCTTTAATTTATGAACAGTTCTATCTTTTTCCATCGCTGTTGATATTTCCGGCACAAAATATTTACTCTCACGTGTTATATTCATTAACTGATTACAATGTGCTACAGCTAATTTTAAATCTTGCTTCCCTATTATTCTTGCTAATTCTTTAAAATCTCCACAAACTATATCATGCCTTTTTGCAGTTACTGGATTACCTTGAGATCTATCCCATAAAATACTTCCTGGTTTACTTGAATCTGGTGGGCCAAACCAATTTTCATCGAAAATGCCAGTTAACATACCCTCTCTAAATTTAGTATTTATTTCTGTTATAATATCATCAATATCTAATCGTGAACTATTTGGTTTAATATATTTTAATAAAGATAATGTAAAACCACCATGAACAAAAATCCAACGACCTACACGAGCAATTGCATGAAAATCTTGCCAATTGTCTGTTAATAATTTATACATTTCACCTCCACTATTAAAAGATTGTTTACGCTTTTCTTTCCCACCTTGATTTTGAAGAGCAAATGGAGATACAGTATTAAAAATTCCCTTGACATTCATTACTTCATGATTCCCCGCTAATTTAATTATCTTCCCACCAACAATAGTTGCTTGTTTTCGTAAATTATTTAAAAATTCTTGAATAATTTCTTCTTCACGTACAATTTCACCAACACTATGAGGAACTATATTTTTATTCATCATTGGTTCTCTCCATCTATCCACCATATCACCTAATATAACTAAATGTGTATTTCCTCCTTTCCATAACCATTTCGTTTTTGATTGATTTAATTCAATTAAATTACCAGCTTTTAAAGCACTAATTAAAGCTTCTATATCTCCATGAATATCACCTAATGCTGCAATTGGTATATCATCATCAACTGATTTCCAACAATATATACCTAATTGTTTTGGTTGAATATATTGTTGTTCCTGTTTCATTAACATTAATTGTTGTTCCTGTTTCATTAACATTAATTGTTGTTCACATTTTTCAGGATATTTTAAATAAAAAGATATATAACTATTTAAATGTGGAATTAACATTCTTATTAAAAACATAGATTATATTTCTTTCTGTACACTATTAAATATATGTAATGCTGTATCCTTAGTATATAACTTTTTCAATTGTACCATTAAACCTTTCAAACGATTTTTATTACGTCTTGGATCAATATCACATATATTAATATTAATAACACTTCGAGGACCAACTATAACATTAGATTTCACCCCTGGATAAATCCCAATATATCTTTCCGGTATACGAGCAGCAAACCAAATTCGCTTTCCGTATGCCATTACACTACCTGTTGGCATGTTTTGACCACTAGGTGCAGCTAAAGAGACCTGGTTATAATTTACTTGCCATACTTTTACTCTCCATCTATCAGACCATGCCGATGACCAAGATGCAGCACAATCAGCAGCTTGCTCCAATTCATTTGGCTTTGCATTTACTCCATCTTTTAATATAACACTTGATGCACCATGTACATCAGCATGAAAATATAAATCACCCTTTTCAAGACGTGTACGAATTAACTTAATATTACCAGCCGCTGTTCGACCACCTAAAATAATTCTTCCACTAGATGTCCATGCTTTCCGAAACTCATCTGTTTTGGAAATATCTAAACTAATATAACTTCTTTTTTCTGGAATACTAATTTTTGATTCAACATTTTGTTTAGCCTCTGCTTGATTTAAACCAATACGAGCTGCATGAGCTTTTTTCTTCTTCTTCTGATTATTTTTAAACATAGAATTATACTTAATATATGCCTCAGATGTATATCCAGCTAATTGTAATTGCAACTCTGCATCTTCAATTAATTTATGATATTCTACCTCTCTAGCTTTGACATGTTTTCTTCGAGCTACTAAAGGATCTGTCTTTTTTTTCTCCCTCTTATTTATAATTTTTGATTCCGGTAACGTAAAACCCTTATAAAAATCATTTAATATATGACTTAAAGAATTATATGTCCCATCATCATTTTGTTTAATTTCATGATGTCCATGAACCTTTTCTAAATTCCATCTATTTTCCTTCATTGTACATGGAACTATATCAACATTTTTCTCATATATAACAGAATCAATCTTTTTATCGTTGCTAGATTGATACCAACTAGCCTTTATCATAGAAGTATCCGTATCTATAACCACAAAATCACCCTTGCCATAAAAATCAAAAATAATCTTTACTTGTTTGAAAACAATAGCAACTAACTTTGTTCCCTCATTATGTTCAATGTTTAAAATACGACCATTATCTAATAAAGTTTTTATTTTCTTACAAAATACATCAGCTACAATTGGCTTATATTCATTTTGACTTAAATATATATTTGAACCCACATTAATTATCAAAATCTTTTTAACACCTTTTAAATTTAATGTTAACCGATATGTCTGTGAAGTTACATGTAATGTGTTTGTCGCTACTCTTTGAATTTTACTCACATAATACCCAATTACATTCTTTAAATCTTTTGTTATAGATTTACAATCAAATTCTGTAAATTTATAGTTTGGCATGTTATTTTATAAACGTAATATAAAATTAAA
>CERI01063378.1_pt1 | contig 23670 bp, 22 predicted proteins | sample 350261 | NCBI WGS metagenome assembly CERI01 (sample SAMEA2620979, study PRJEB7988) | marine metagenome | isolation source: saline water (ENVO:00002010), including
CTTACTGTAAATCATGAAAGTCAAGTTTCGTTTGGTACAAATTATTTAAATGTTACAATTGAGGATTCTTTCGGTAATCCAGTTAGCAATGCGCTTATTACTATACTAGAAAGGTTTGAAGATACTCCAATTAATTTATATTCCGATGAAAATGGCGAGGTTTTATTTGATTTGGAATCGTTCAATAGCGGCCTTTTTAGTCTAACAGTAACTAAGAATAATTTTAAACCATATACCGGATCAGTTAATATTACTAATTCAAATATTTCTGTTAATATTGATTCTAGTCAATCATTAATAGTGAATGATGATAACGATGGGATACCTACAGCAGGAGAAAGATTTGGATTATCTATTCCAGTTGCTAATTATGGATCTCAAACTGCACAAGATATAACTGCAACATTAACTACAACTTCTAATTTAGTAAATATTTTAAATAACCAAGTATTAATTGGTAATATAAATGAAAATCAGAGTTTATATTCGTCTGATTTTGATATTTTAATATCGCCAACTGCTATTCAATCAGAAGATTTGGAGCTGTATGTTGATTTTCAAGATAACCAAAATAATCAATGGTCGTCTAAAGTTAATTTAGATATAAGAGGAAGTCATTTGATTCCAAATCAAGAAGTACTTATTCAGCCTGGACAAACTAATGACATTAGTATAAGTTTGGCTAATCAAGGTTTTTTGTCAGCTAATAATGTAGAAGCTCAGCTTATTTACTTAGGTGATTTATTAATAGTTAATGATAATTTAGGTGAGTGGGGGAATATCAATCCTGGTCAACAAGAAATTTCTATAGATAATTTTAATATAACTGCTAGTAGTGATATTGTTTCTGGTAGTCAAGTGATTGTGTCATTATTAATTGAAGATTCAAATGGATATAGTAAAATTGAAAATGTAATTTTTAGATTAGGAACTGTAGATGTTGATGATCCATTGGGTCCTGATAACTATGGCTATTATATTTATGATTCAAATGATTTAGATTATAATTTACATCCAGATTATGATTGGATAGAAATTAATCCAAATAGTGGAGGTCTTGGAACAAATCTCAATTTATCAAATAGTGGAAATGGCAACTGGAACGGCAATGGACCTCTAAGCACTGTTGATTTGCCTTTTACTTTCACTTTTTATGGAATAGAATATAACCAGATAACTGTATGTACGAACGGGTGGATAGCATTTGATGATGTATCTTCTGAATCATTTAGAAATTATCCCATCCCAGGTGCAGGAGGACCATCTCCTATGGTGGCTGCTTTTTGGGATGATTTAGAAACTGGAAATAATGGTAAAGTATATTATTATAGCAACAATAATTATGCGATTGTACAGTGGGATAATATGAGAACATATGATTCAAATTCATCTGAAACATTTCAAATAATTTTAAATAATGATTCTAATCAACCCTATGGTGATAATTCAATAAAAATACAATATGAAGATTTTAATAATACTTCAGCTGGAGATTTTAATAATTATCCTCCAGAGCACGGTAGTTATTCAACAATAGGGATAGAGAATCACTTATCTAATGATGGTTTACAGTATACTTATTATAATAATTATCCATCAGCAGCAATGACATTATCAGATAATACTGCATTATTTATTACGACACAATTACCTGTAACTTTGCCTGTACCCCAATTATATACATCTTATAATAGCTTAGATTTCAGTATTCAGCCTAATAATCAGGATTTCATAGAAGTTGAATTGACAAATATTGGAGAAGAAGAATCAATTTTAACTTATGAGATAACGCAGTCTTATCCTAATTTAGATTCGCCTTTTTCTTCATTAGGTGGTGGACCTGATTCATACGGTTATTTTTGGACTGATTCTTCAATTGATTCGAATATAGACTTTGAATGGTATGATCTTATTGATGATGCTACTCAGGTTAATTTTTCAACAAACGATGATGCTTCAGAATATTTTAATATAGGATTTGATTTCAATTTCTATGGACAATTATATACAGATTTTTTAATAAATCCAAATGGTTGGGTAGGGTTTGCAGGAGATAGTCAAGAATGGTACAATTCAAATATACCTGCTCAGGTAGGATTGAGTGGTTTATCAAATCCAATGCCTGCAATTTTTGGCTTTTGGGATGATTTAAATCCTATCAATAGTAATTGCAGTGCAGAGTGCGCTGGAAATATTTATTATCATAGCAATGATGATAGGCTCATTATATGGTTTGAAAATGTTGCTCATTGGGTAACAGGGTCAGGAGATTTTTCAGGAACCTCTTATGACTTTCAAGTAGTTATTTATCCTGATGGATCAATAGATATCAATCATAATTCTATAACAGGAGAGTATTCTGCAACTGTGGGAATACAAAATCAGTCTGGTAACATAGGATTGCAAGTTGATCAATATGATGGAGATTATTTTGAAAATAATATTTCTTACAAGTTTAAAAAGCCATTTTCATCTAATTGGTTATCTTTAGAATCAACTAATAATAATCTATCAGGAGATTTATTTGATGGTGAAGAAGCTCTGTTCGAGGTACATGTTAATTCAGAGAATATGCCTTTAGGTAATTATTCAGCAAATATTTTAATAGTTACTAATACTGAAGATGTAAATATCCCTATTAATTTAGAAGTCTCAAATACTGCAGGAATCCCTGGTGATTTAAATGGTGATTCAACAATTAATGTTTCTGATATTGTATTGCTTGTTAATTCTATTCTATCCAATTTATCATATAATCCTAGTAGTGATTTAAATAGTGACGGTAGTATCAATGTTACTGATATTGTATTATTAGTTAATATTATCCTTAGTGGAAATTAGTAGAAAAATAAAAAAATCAGTTTATATAATTATTTAATTATAGTGTAAATTATTATATGTTAATTTTTTATTTTTTAATGGCTTTGTCCTTTTTTACAATATTTATCAATGGCTTTCAGTGGATTTTTAAATTCAATATATATAATGCTAATTATATTTCATTTTCTTTTATTTCAACTATTTTATACATGTTTACTCAGTCAGCTATAATGTTTTATTTTATAGGTGCGGGTAAAAAAATAAAAGAAATTATTTTAGAGAATGAACTTGATAAAAAAATATATCAAGAAGTAATTGATATTAAAAATGAATTATTTCCAGCTTTAACATTAAATATTTTAATTGTAGGAACTGCTTTTGTGTTAGGTGGTGGTGTTCAAACAAAAGCTCTTAGTAAGTATTGGCATTTTTTTATGTTTTATCTTGGCCTCTTACATTATGTTAAAGTCATAGTAGTACAGCATAAATCTTTAATCAAAAACTCTGATATTCTTTCCAGGATTGGAATGCAGTTAGATGAGTCCAAAAGACAATAGAGATTAGATATTTATTATTTAGCTAAAATATTAGAGTTATTAGGTATGTTTATTCTTGGTGTAAGTTTTGTAATAAATTTTCCAGAATTAATTAATTGGAATTTCTTCATAGTTGGAATAGCTTTTTTTACTATGGGTTTTATGATAGAAAAGTTTGTTTTAAAGTAAGTAATTTTTTATTAAATTTATGTAAGATAAAATAAGAACATTTTAATGAAGATAGATCACCTAAAATCAGTACCTGAGTTACCAGCATCAGTTAAAGGTAAAAAAAATAGACCTAAAAAAACTGCTTGGGTAGACGAAGATAATTGCACAGGCTGTCAGGCGTGTGTCCCCTTTTGTCCTGTGGATTGCATTGAACCTGTCGCTTTGGAAAAACATGTTTTTCCTCCAATTCCGCCCGTTCAAATTAGATTTAATGAATGTATTGGGTGTCAAATATGTGCAAAAGTTTGTACTAAATTAACATGGGATGCAATTCGCATGGTTGATACTGATAATTTGGAAGAACGTTTAGATATTATAATTGATTAATTAGGAGTTATTTTGACTGATACACATCATAAGGAAAGTTTTTGGAGAAAATATATTTTCTCTATTGATCATAAAGTAATAGGGATTCAATATGGAATAATGTCCTTGCTATTTTTGTTACTTGGATTTGGATTAATGTTAGTTATGAGGTGGCAGTTAGCTTATCCTGATCAACCTTTGCCTCTGTTGGGTTGGAGGCTATCTCCTGATATGTATAATTCGTTTGGCGCAATGCACGGAACTATAATGATTTTTCTAGGTGTTGTTCCTGTTATTACAGGAGCGTTTGGTAATTATTTAGTACCATTGCAAGTTGGCGCATGTGATATGGCTTTTCCAAAGCTAAATATGGCAAGTTTTTGGTGTTATTTTGTTGGTGGAATAGTAATGCTAAGTGGCTTTCTTTTACCTGGCGGTGCTGCAAGTTCTGGATGGACATCTTATCCCCCTTTGTCAGTAGTTGCTACAACTGGTCAAACAGTTTGGCTAATTGGTATGGTATTTTTAATTACATCATCTTTGCTTGGTTCTTCAAATATAATAGTCACGATAGTCCAACTTAGAGCTCCAGGATTAACATGGATGAGGTTACCATTTTTTATTTGGGCTCAATTTGTAACTGCTTTTTTACTTTTACTTGCTTTTCCTCCATTGGAAGCAGCTGCCATTTTTCAATTAATGGATCGTCTTGCTGGAACTAGCTTTTTTATGCCGTCTGGATTGATTGTTGGTGGTGCGGCAACAGATTGGGCTGGTGGAGGAAGTCCATTGTTATGGCAACATTTATTTTGGTTTTTAGCTCATCCTGAAGTTTATGTTCTAATACTTCCAGCTTTAGGTACAGTGGGAGAAATTATTGCAAATAATACAAGAAGACCTTTGTGGGGTTATAAATCACTAGTTTATTCTGTAATATTTTTAGGTTTCATGTCTTTTATTGTTTGGGCACATCATATGTTTTTGACAGGAATGGGACAAACGATGAGTATGTTCTTCTCAGTAACAACGATGATTATATCTGTTCCTTCAGTTGTAATCCTATCTTGCTTGTTTATATCCTTGTGGGGTGGCTCTATTAGATTTAATACACCCATGCTATTTGCACTAAGTTTTTTACCTATGTTTGGCTTAGGTGGTTTAACTGGCTTGCCTTTAGGATTACCACTTTCTGATATTGCTTTACATGATACGTATTATGTTATAAGCCATTTTCACTACGTTGTGGCTCCTGGTACAATATTTGCTATATTTGCTGGAATATATTATTGGTTTCCAAAAGTTACTGGTAAAAAATTAAACGAAGTATTAGGTAAAACTCACTTCTTATTCTCTTTCATATTCATGAATGGAATTTTTTTCCCAATGTTAATCCAAGGTCTTGCTGGTGTTTCTAGAAGATTGGCAGATGGTGGTCAATCTTACGCACATGCTCAACATGTTATTCACTATAACGAATTTATGTCTATGTCAGCGTGGTTATTAGGTTTAGCTCAGCTTCCATTTATATTGAATATTATTTTAACTCTTATTAAGAAAAAAGATAAAGTAGCAGATCCAAATCCTTGGAATTCAACAACATTAGAATGGGCATGTCCATCACCACCTATAGGACATGGAAATTTTGAAAAAGAACCAGTTGTTTATAGAGGACCATATGAGTATAGTGTCCCTGGTCACAAAACAGATTTTAGTCCTCAGTCAGAAAAATTAGGAGAAAAATAAATGGAAATACCGTATAATGAAGAGCTTAGACCCGATACAGGTTTATATAATGCTAAACTAGGTATATGGCTTTTTTTAGCTTCAGAAGTAATGCTTTTTGGAGGTCTTTTTTCTGCATATATAATGCTTAGACTTTCAGATCCAAACTGGGCTAGTTATGGTCAAGATGCTTTAAATGTTCCTTTAGCGACTTTAAATACAACTGTTTTAATTACATCAAGTATAACCATGGTTATGTCATGGGTTTCCTTAAAGCTAAATGATGTTAAAAAGTATAAATTATATATGGGTTTAACGCTTTTATGTTCTTTTGGATTTTTAATTATAAAATATATCGAGTATTCATCTAAATTTAGCCATGGTTTATTTCCTTCTACAAATAATTTCTTAGCAGTCTATTTTGTATTAACAGGTTTGCATATGCTTCATGTTATAGGTGGAATAGTAGTGAATGGTTATTTTTTCGGACCTGGATTGAAAATGTGGAATACTGAGCCTGAAAGATTTACAAACAGAATAGAAGTTGCAGGATTGTATTGGCATTTTGTTGATCTTGTATGGATATTTTTATTTCCTGCACTTTATTTACTATAATTAGGAGAAATTTATGAGTAATGATATGAATCATCATATAAAAGTTTATAGAAACGTCTTCATAGGACTTTTAGTTTTGACAGGCTTTACAGTGGGTGCATCTTATATCCATTTTGATGCATTATGGTTAGGAGTTGCTCTTGGTTTGGCTATTGCCTTTGCTAAAGGTTATTTAGTTGCAGCAAATTTTATGCATTTAAATAATGAAAAAAGCTTTATATATTTAACCCTTGCCATATCAGTTGTATTTTTTTTAGTTTTATTCTTTATGCCTACTTTATGGCACAATGATTTATTGAAATCTCCAAAACATATACCTCTTCAAAATGGTGAGGTATACAATGATATAGATCATTCTGATAATCATGGAGGACACCATTAATGTCACTTAAATCTTTTCATATAGTTTTTATTATTGCAAGCTCATTATTTATGGTTTATTTTTCGTATTGGGCTGTTATCAGCTGGTTTGATTATAGAGATTTATCATATTTGCTTTATGGTGTTTTATCTATAATATCATTTTTTTTATTACTTGTATATTCAAATAAGTTTAAAAATAAGTACAAGGAACTATCATCTTAATGAAAAACTATTTTACATATATTTTATTATCCTTGATTTCACCTAATTTTTTAAACGCATGTGCAGTATGTTATGGTGCTCCAGATGATCCCATTACACAAAGTTTAAACAAAGCAATTCTATTTATGTTATTTGTTATAATTTTTGTCTTATCCTGCATTATTTATAGTATTTTTACATTAATCAGTAGAAGTAATAATATTCAAACACAGGAGATTAAATGACTGAATTTTTGCAAAGCTATATGCCCATATTAGCCTCTGAGATGGGTCATCTTGGTGATAACTTAAGTGGTCTTGTCCATTGGCTTATGCTTGTTCTATTTATTGGCTGGGGAACATTTTTTATATATACATTAATTCGTTTTAGAAGTTCTAATAATCCTAAAGCTAATTACCATGGAATAACTTCACATTATTCAAGTTACGTTGAAGTAGGAGTGGTTGTTTTTGAAGCTTTATTACTAATCAGCTTTGCTATTCCTGGTTATGCTACTGTTAAGTATGATAAAGCCCTTGAAGAAACTCAAATAGAAGTTAGGGTGATAGCTCAGCAGTTTGCATGGAATATCCATTATCCAGGTGCTGATGGCAAATTTGGAACTACAAAAATTAGTTTAGTTGATGAAGAAACTAATCCTATAGGTTTAGATAGAAATGGTTATGGCGCAGATGATATAACGACTATTAATCAATTACATTTACCTGTAGATAAATTAATAAAATTATATATTTCATCGAAAGATGTAATACATGGGTTCGCTCTGCCAGAAATGCGTTTAAAACAAGATGCAATTCCTGGTATGCAAGTGCCTATTTATTTTACTCCAACTATAACATCAAAAGATTTTCTAGTTAAGTTAGAAGGAACTGCTAGAGAGGGTATGGGATATGAAATTGCTTGCGCCCAATTATGTGGTAACTCACACTATCGAATGAAAGGTTATATGACCATTCATACAGAAAAAGAATATAAAGATTGGCTTGTTGAAGAAGCAGAATATCTTGATGCTGAAGGCGAAGATGATTGGGATGATGAATGGTAAAAATCAAAGGCCCTTTAAGGGCCTTTTTTATTAAATTTAATTTATGTCATTGATAACTGATAAATGGACAGGGAAAGAATATTTTAAAATATATGATTTTAATCATATAGAGTGCTATGTTGGTAATGCTAAACAATCTCTTTATTATTATTGTTTAGTTATGGGTTTTAAAGTAATCGCTTATAAAGGTCCAGAAACAGGGAATAAAGATTCATCATCTTATGTTTTACAAAATAATCGTATAATTATTATCCTTACTTCTCCAGTCAATTCTTCTCATAAATCCAATGAATGGATAAATAAACATGGAGATGGTGTTTATGATATAGCTTTTTTAGTTGATGATGCTAATGAAGCTTATGAATCATGCCTATCTAGAGGAGCTAAGTCTGCTTATCCACCAAAGTATAATGATGAAAATACATATTGCATCGCTGGTATTAAAACATATGGAGACGTCATACATTCTTTTGTTAGCAAGAATAAATATAGAGGTGTTTGGGCTCCTGGTTTTATTGAGATGAGCAAGCCTAACCTTAAATTAAGGGAAACAGGCTTAGTAAGAATAGATCATGTGGTTGGTAATGTTGAAGAAAATAAAATGGATTATTGGAAAGATTATTATGAAAATATATTTGGTTTTACCAATTTTGTAGTTTTTGATGATTCTGATATTTCAACAAAGTATTCATCATTAAAAAGCAAAGTTATGAGATCAAAAAATTGGAAGGTTAGATTGCCAATTAATGAACCTGCTAATGGTCTTAAAAAATCACAGATTCAAGAATATTTAGATTTTAACAATGGTCCAGGTGTACAGCATATTGCATTATTAACAACAGATATTTCGTACACAATTGATACATTAAGAAAAAATGGCATGGATTTTTTGAAAGTTCCTGATACTTATTATGATGAGTTAAATAAAAGGGTAGGCAATATAGATGAAGATATTAAAATAATAAGAGATTTAAATATTTTGGTAGATAGGGATGAGGAAGGCTACTTATTGCAATTATTCACTAAACCTGTTCAAGATCGACCAACCTTATTTTATGAATTTATTCAACGAAAAGGTTCAAAAGGATTTGGACAAGGAAATTTTCAAGCACTTTTTGAGGCTATAGAGAGAGAACAAGAAAGAAGAGGTAATTTATAATGCCATTTTATAATTCTAGAGGTGTAATACCTCCAAAGAGACACACGGTATTTAAAAAAAATAAAAATCTTTTATTTGAGGAGCACATCAGTAGACAAGGTTTCTCAGGTATTTATTCAAACATGTATCATCTATCTATGCCAACAGAATTAATAAAAGTAAAAAAAATTAAAAAAATAGATATTAAGAAAGCATCATATAATCATAAGGCAAGGCACTTAATGTCGTATAGTTTAAAAAAAACAGATGATCCTGTAAACTCTAGAACACCCCTTTTATTTAATAATGATATTATCATTAGTATTTGCAACATAAGTAAAAAAATGGATTATTTTTATAGAAGTGGTCATTATGATGAATTAATGTATGTACAATATGGGAGTGGCACTCTTTCAACAAATTTTGGTGATTTAAAGTATTCTAAGGGAGATTATATAATTATTCCTAAAGGTGTTATATATAAGATAAAAATTAGTATTAAAACAAAAATATTATTAGTTGAATCACTATCTCCAATTATTACACCAAAGAAATATCGTAACCAGTTTGGACAATTGTTAGAGTCTTCGCCTTACTGTGAAAGAGACATTGTAGTTCCTAGCTTAAATAAACCTATTGAAGAATCTGGAAATTTCTCAGTTAAAGTTAGATTAGAAGATGGAATTCAAGAATATATTTACAACCATCATCCTTTTGATGTTGTGGGTTGGGATGGATTTTATTACCCTTGGATCTTTAATATAAATAATTTTGAACCAATAGTAGGCAGTATACATCAACCACCTTCTGTTCATCAAACATTTGAGAGTAATAATTTTGTTATTTGTTCTTTTGTATCAAGATTATTTGATTTTCATAAGGATGCAATTCCTTCTCCATACCCTCATTCAAATGTTGATTCTGATGAATTTATTTTTTACAGTGAAGGAAGTTTTATGAGTCGAAGTGGTATAAAAAAAGAGTCTATAACGTATCATCCTATGGGCATTCCTCATGGTCCACAACCAGGCAAGTATGAATCTTCAATTGGCAAAAAAAGCACTGAAGAGTTAGCTGTAATGATTGATACTTTTAAACCATTACACTTAACAGAAGAGGCTCTTAAGTTATCAGATAAAAAATATCATTTAAGTTGGGTAAAAAAATAATTAAAATGCATTCTAAAATAAAAACAATTGATTTTAAATCCTCCAATGCTCCTCAGGAGTTTGTAAATTCATTAATTAATACTGGTTTTGCTGTTATTAGAAATCATTCAATTGATTATCAATTAATTGATAAAGTTTATGATATATGGGGAAATTTCTTTAAATCAGATTATAAAAACGATTATCTTTTTGATTTAGAGAAGCAAGATGGATACTTTCCTATTAAATCTGAAAATGCAAAGGGATATTCTTTTAAAGATATTAAAGAATTTTATCATATTTATTTACCATGGGGTAGGATACCTCCTGAGTTATCTGAAGATACACTATTAATTAGAAAAGAATTAAAAGGCATTGCTACAGTTTTATTATCATGGATTAATGATCTGACTCCTGGGAATATTAAAAATAATTTTTCAATACCTCTTCATGATATGATTGAAAATAGTCAAACAAATCTTTTAAGAATAATTCATTATCCTCCAATAAAAGATAAAGATAATAAAAATGCTTTAAGAGCAGCTGCTCATGAGGATATAAATTTAATTACTATTTTATTATCAGGTTCAAAACCAGGATTACAAGTTAAAGACTCCAATAATAATTGGATAGATGTTAAATCTGATTATGGTTCACTTATTGTAAATATTGGTGATATGTTACAAGAATGCTCTAGCGGATATTATCCATCTACATCTCATAGAGTTATAAATCCAGAAGATGAAGATAGTAATAAGTCTAGATACTCAATGCCTTTTTTCTTGCATCCAAGAGATGAGGTTGTTTTATCAAATAATTACACTGCTAAAGAGTATCTTGATGAAAGATTAAAGGAATTAGGCTTACGTAAATGAAAAAAATAATTTTTATTATTTCTTTATTTGTTTCATATTTTATCATCAATCAATATATGTCCATTGAATCTGATCCTTGTGATGTCAAGTGTGATAATTGTATTAATACTATTCAGTGTGAGGAATGTTACAATGAATGTTACTCAAATATTAAATAATTATGAATAATATTCTAAAAAAATTAATTAAAATTTTCAAGCCTTGGTTTGCTGTAGATTCTAGAGCATTGGGTATTTTTAGAATTATTTTTGGTTTTTTATGTTTATCAGATATCTTAAGACGCTGGGATTTTATTGATATTTTTTATACTCAAGCATCTATTATTCAATCATCCATAACTTCAAGTTCCTATAAAAATTTCACACTATTAAATACCTTTACCTCTTCTTGGGAAGTCCATTTATTCTTTTTAGTAGGTATTATTTTTTCATTGATGCTAATATTTGGGTATAAGACTAAGCTTTCTCAAATAATGTGCGCTGTTATTATAATTAGTATACATAATAGAGCTATTATGTTAGAGAATGCTGCAGATTTTTTTATGAATTGCATGTTAATTTGGACCGTTTTTTTACCCCTTGGTATAACTTTTAGTATTGATTCATTATCAAAAACATTAAAGGAATATAAAGAAAATTCAGTTGATGATTTAAATAATAGAGAACTAGGTATAAATAAATTCAAAACGATTTATTCTTTTGCATATTTTTGTATGATATATCAAGTTGCAACGATATATGTTTTTACAGGTATTGATAAAACAGGTTATGATTGGATGAATGGTTCGGCTGTATATAAAATGTTTCAATTAGATACTTTTCTTACTCCAGTTGGTTATTTTTTAAGAGATTATATTACATATCCCGTTTCTAAGTTTTTTACATATTCAACATTAGGTATTGAATATATGGCACCCATTATTTTATTTATTCCTTTTTATTCTTATATATTAAGATTTTTCTTTGTAATTATATATTCAATATTTCATATTAGTATTCGTGTTGCTATTAAAGTTGGTTTATTTTCGTATGTTTTGATGTGTACTTTTGTATTGTTGATTGATACATATTTTATTGAAAAATTTAAATCATTTATTTTACATAGATTCAAGAAGAATAAGTATGTTCTATTTTATGATTCTGATTGTGGTTTTTGTCATTACAGTGTAAGAATAATTAAAAGATTAGATGTTTTCCATCGGTTAGTTTTTGCTGACAAAACATACGATGGTGCTAAACCTTCTAATTTGGATGAAATGCTTAACGTTACAGCATTATTGTATAATCCTTTAGAAGATACGGTATGGACAAGACATCAAGTATTTGGTAAGATTTTAATTTTATTACCTTTTGGTTTTTTATTAGGTTGGATATTTTTTATTCCTGGTATAAGTATTTTGTTTGGAAAAGTATATGACATAATTGCAGCTAGAAGAACGGATGTAAGTAAGTTTCTTGGTTTACCAGCATGTGATTTAAAGAATAGGCCAAATGTTGTCAGTAATACCGAAAAATTAGCTTCACCTACATATAAAAAAAATATCTTATATGCAAAAAAAATTATGAATGTTTCGGTACTAACTATTCTTTTAATATCAAGTATTAATTATAGTTTGGCTGCAAATGATGGTGTTAATGATTTAATGGAAGATTATGGCTTTGGAAAAAATTACTTTAGACATAACCAAACATTAAAAAAAATAGCTTTTTATCCAAGAATGATACAAAGATGGAATATGTTCTCACCAACAGTTCTAAGTACTGATAAAGTTGTTATAGTAGAGGCAACGTTATCAAATGGTGATGTTATAGACCCATTTACAGGTAAAAAACCAGTTTTAGATAGTGTGGATTATAACATTCTTTGGCAAGATCATAATCAGTTTTGGAGAAAGTTTTTTAGTAGAGTTACTAAAAAGGGTAGAAAAAATGTTGTAAATAGATTTGAAACCTGGTTAAAAAGATACAATAATACTTATTTTGATCATAATTTAAATGGAAAAAAAATACGCCAGGTTAAAATTTGGTCTTTGTCTCAGAGGAATAAAGATGTAAATTCTAAATCAAACTATAGAGTATCAAAAAAATTATTAAATTCAAAGCAAGACAGTAAATCAAAAAAAATAAATAAAAAGAAAAAAATCAAATGAAAAAATATATTATAATTATTTTATTATCCTTTTTTTATCCTCAATGATCAATGTGAGCAAATCCATCATTGCCAGTTGGCAATTCAGATAGAGGTGTAGGTCTTGGTGCAGGAGAAATAATGTTGTTTTCAGATTTAAGTTATCAGAAATTTGATTGGTGGCATGCAGAAATACCTGATGCGTATCAACCTGGAACAAATCTTGCAGAAGAATTTGAACATGAAGGTTTGTTTATTAATAAATCTATTAATTTAGGTCTAACTATTGGTTTGAGTGATTATTGGAATGTAACATTATCTCAGATTCTAATCGATAGATGTATGGAATGGGAGGGTCCTGTATGGGCATCAGAGGATGTTGGTTTTAACTCAGACATTCATAATGTTGGTGATAGTAAGACTGTCCATCATAGGTCTGAATGTGCATCAACTGATTTTATTGATATGAATGGTAATGTAAATGCATTTGGTGGGTATCTTGGTGATACTAAAATAAACTTTAAATATCTTCTACTTAATCAAGGTAAAGGGCCTGGTAGTAGAATGTTTATTGGAGCGGGCCTAACGATACCAAAAAAATATACCTTAACTGATTCACCATGGTCAACGACTATTTATGATCACGACAATAATCCTAACACACCTAATATTGAAACATTTTCACCACATAGACATTTTTATTTAAGTGATGGAGCTTATAAGATATCTACTGAAATTCAATTTTTTAAAAAAAGAATAAAAAAACCGGTATTTTGGGGAGGGACTTTTTCTTTAACTGCGCCAATTAATAAAAGTGATTATGGCTATAAGCCATCAACAAGATATGAATTATCTTTAATGGCATTATCAGGTCCCATAAAAAATATTGAAACAAATATATTAATGCTTTCATCAATTGGATTAAATTTTACTGCAGCATATACAAGTCCATCTGAGTGGGATAATAAAAGAACACCAAATTCTGAGGCTGTAATGTATATACCAGGAATAAGTTTTCTTTTTACCACAAACAATTCTGAAATCGGTACCTTTGGTTTGAATTTTCAAAGAGGTTATGAGAAGTATATGCAGAATTCTGAAAGGGATATCGAAGAAACTAATAAAATATATAGTATATCAATAAGTTATAGAAAACTATTAGATAAATATATTGATAAATTATATTGGAAATAATTTTGAATAAATTACGATTACATAATACCTTAAGCAAAAAAAAAGAAAATTTTGAACCAGTAGATAAAAATCACGTAAAAATGTATACATGTGGACCAACAGTTTATAACTATGCACATATTGGAAACGCTAGACCTGCTGTTGTAAGTGATTTGCTCGTTCGATTATTAAGGTATCTGTATCCAAAGGTTACATATGTCTCAAATATAACGGATATAGATGATAAAATTATAAAAGCTTCTAAAGAAAGTAATAAACCAATAAATCAAATAACAGAAAAATTTGAAAAAATATATAACGAAGACATGGCTTCACTAGGTGTTTTGGCCCCAGATATTCAACCAAGAGCTACTGATCATATAGATGATATGATTAATCTTGTTAAAGATATGATTAATAATGGTTGTGCGTATGAATCTGAGGAACATGTTTTGTTTGATGTAAAATCATATAATGCATATGGTAAATTATCAGGAAGAGATATTCAAGATCAATTAGCTGGTAGTAGAGTAGAGGTGGCTTCTTATAAGAAAAATCCAGGCGATTTTGTGCTTTGGAAACCAAGTGTAGATAATGATCCAGGTTGGGATTCTCCATGGGGTTTTGGAAGACCGGGGTGGCACTTAGAATGCTCAGCAATGTCAGAAAAAAATTTAGGATTACCTTTTGATATACATGGTGGTGGAATGGACCTTATTTTTCCTCATCATGAAAATGAAGTTGCTCAAAGTTGCGGTGCACATGGAGAACAAAATAATCCAAAAATATTTGTAAGGTATTGGATTCACAATGCTATGTTAAATATTGGCGGGAAAAAAATGTCAAAATCACTAGGGAATATTTTTTATATAAAAGATTATACTGATAAATATCCTGGAGAAGTATTAAGATTTGCATTAATGTCTGGTCATTATAGACAATCTCTAAATTGGACAGATAAATCTATTGAACAAGCATATAGTACATTAAATCGTATTTATAGAATCTTAAAGAAAGTAGAAGATATAAAAATTGATGAAAATAATGTAAATTTAATTCCTGATAGTGTACTTGATTGTTTATGTGATGATTTAAACACACCAGGTGCTTTAGCAAAGCTTAATGATATTGTAAATAAATTATCTAAAGCAAGTGGTGATACTGAAAAAAAAGAATTGAAAGAGCAAGTAATTGCTGTATCTAATATACTTGGGATTTTAAAAGAATCGCCTGATGAATGGTTAGGAATAGGTCAATCAAGTGATAATAATAATGTTGATAATATTAATAAGCTGATTAAAGATAGAAATGATGCAAGAAAATCTAAAGATTTTAAAAAAGCTGATGAGATTAGAAATAAATTAACAGAAATAGGTATAGAAATTGAAGATACTCCGGATGGAACCATATGGAGAACTAAATAATTTATGATCAATGAAATGATAAAAATAACTTTACCTGATGGTACTGTTTTAAATAAAAATGCTGGAATAACTGGAATGGAAATAGCAGAAGGTATTTCAAGTGGTCTTGCTAAACAGTCTATTGTGATTGAATTAGATGGAAAACTGCGTGATTTATCTTTTCCTATAACGAAAGATTCAGAATTAAAAATTCTTAAAAAAGATTCTGATGTTGCATTAGAAATTATTAGGCATGATTGTGCTCATGTAATGGCAGAAGCTGTGCAATCTTTATATCCTGGTACTCAAGTTACTATTGGCCCAGCTATCGAACATGGATTTTATTATGATTTTGCAAGAGATAAACCTTTCACTGTTGATGACCTTGAAAAAATTGAAAAAAAAATGCATCAAATTATAGATGATGAAATTGAATTTAAAAGAGAAGTGTGGAATAGAAAAGATGCCATTAAATACTTTGAAAATGAAGGAGAGATTTATAAAGCTCAAATAATTAATGATCTACCTGAAGATGAAGATATTACTATCTATCGTCAAGGAAAATGGCTTGATTTATGCAGAGGACCTCATCTTCCTACAACAAAGCATATTGGTAAATCGTTCAAGTTGATGAAAGTAGCTGGAGCGTATTGGCGTGGTGATGAAAATAATGAAATGTTAACACGGATTTATGGAACAGCTTGGAGAACAGATAAAGAGCTTAGGACTTACCTAAATATGCTTAAAGAAGCAGAAAAAAGAGATCATCGAAAGATTGGAAAAGCTATGAGTCTTTACACTTTTGATGAGGAGGTTGGTTCAGGGCTTCCTTTATGGCTACCAAACGGAACTGTATTAATTGATGAGTTAGAAAGTTTAGCTAAAGAATCTGAAACACAAGCAGGTTATGATAGAGTCAAAACTCCTCATATAACAAAAGGTTCATTATATGAAAAATCAGGGCATTTATCTCATTATAAAGATAGTATGTTTCCAGCAATGGATATCGATGGTAATGAGTATTATTTAAAGCCAATGAACTGTCCACATCATCATAAGATTTATGCAAGCTTGCCAAGAACATATAAAGAATTACCAATTAGATTATCAGAATATGGAACATGCTACAGGTATGAAAAATCTGGACAGTTATTTGGTCTAATGAGAGTTAGAAGCATGCAAATGAATGATGCCCATATTTATTGTACGGAAGAGCAATTTAAAAATGAGTTTTTATCTGTTTGTAAAATGTACCTCTATTATTTTAAAATATTTGGTATTGAAAAATATGAGATGAGATTAAGCCTTCATGATCCTGAAAAATTAGGGAAAAAATATGTAGATGAGCCAGAACTTTGGTTGAAAACTGAAGATTTAGTTAGACAGGCTTTGCAAGATGGCAAATTGAATTTTGTTGAGATACCTGGAGAGGCTGCTTTTTATGGACCTAAAATTGATGTACAAGTATGGAGTGCTATTGGAAAAGAATTTACACTTGCTACAAATCAAGTAGATTTTGCTATTCCTTCAAGATTTGATTTAACCTATATTGATAAAGATGGTAAAGATAAAACTCCTTTATGTATTCATAGAGCGCCTCTTGGAACTCATGAACGTTTCATTGGTTTTCTTATTGAACATTTTGCTGGAAATTTCCCCATATGGTTAGCACCTATCCAAATGGTTATTATAACAATTTCAGATAAGTTTAATGATTATGCTGAATCTGTTCATAAACAGTTAAAGGCTAATGGAATTAGAGCTAATATTGATAGTAGAAGTGAAAAAATGGGCGCAAAAATAAGGTTAGCTGAAATCAATAAAATTCCTATTATGCTTATAATAGGAGAAAAAGAAGTATCCGAAAATACAGTCTCAGTTAGAAGAAAATTTAAGGGTGATTTAGGGTCTTTAAAATTACACGATTTTATAGAAAATATTAAAAAAGAAATTAATAATAGACTTCTATAAATGAAATTTTTATCCCGTTTATTTATATATTTTTTTATAAGTATTATAAAATTTTATCAAGTCTTTTTTTCTCCATTGTTAGGTAAAACATGCAGGTTTAATCCATCATGTTCTAATTATACCAAATTAGCAATTGAAAAATTTGGTATTTTAAAAGGTCTATTTATGAGTACTAAAAGAATACTTAGATGTAATCCTTGGGGTGGCTCAGGTCATGATCCATTGCCAGATAACTAGAATTTTATATTTATACATAAATTATTTTTGAAGAAAATTAATTATTATTTGATATTACTTTCTCTTATGTTTCTTTCCTCTTGTTTAGAAACAGGAGTATTAGTTGAATCTAAATCGCCAGATAAATCATTAAAACTTGAGCTGCATTTAGAAAATAATGCATTATACTATTCTTTATATAAAAATAATAAACAGATTATTGATAAATCTTTACTCGGAATAAAAGCTGATAAGTTTGATTTTTCAAATAACATTAATATTGTAGATATTTCTAATCATTCATCAAATACTAATTGGTTACAAGTTTGGGGAGAACAGAAAGTAATACAAAATCATTACAACCTATTATCTTTAAAACTAAAATCTAAAAATAATAATTTAACAATGATTCTAAATTTCAAGTTATTTGATGATGGTTTAGGATTTAGGTACGAAATTCCAAAACATAATGATTTAACTCAATTTAATATATTAGATGAACTGACAGAATTTAATTTTTCAGAAGATTCTAAATCATGGTGGATTCCTGCATATTCTTATAGAAGATATGAATTTTTATATGCAAATACTTTGATTAGTGAAATTTCACGAGATAAATATTCAGAATTAATTGAACCTTTAAGTATTAATAGGATTGGACCTGAATCTGTGCATACTCCTTTTACAATAGAGCGTGATGATGGTATAACTATTTCAATACATGAAGCAAACCTGACTAACTATTCCAGTATGACGTTAAAATCTGATGGCTCTCAAAATATGGAATGTGATTTGGTTCCATGGTCTGATGGAGTTAAGGTTAAACTAAAAAATGAAATGATTACACCTTGGCGAACAATCATTGTTGGTGATAGCCCAAGTGAACTAATGATGTCAACTATGATATTAAATCTTAATGAACCAAATAAATTAGAAAGTACTGAATGGATTAATACGGGTAAATATATTGGTTTGTGGTGGGAAATGATTGGAACGAATCAATCTTCTTGGAGCTCGGGTCCTTACCATGGAGCAAAAACAGATAAAGTTTTAGATTATATTGAATTTGGTTCAAAGTATAATTTTGATGGATTACTTGTAGAAGGGTGGAATCAAGGTTGGGATGATAATTGGTGCTGTATGGGTGAAGGGAAAAGTTTCAGCTTTTATCAGCCTCATTTAGAATTTGATAATAAGAAGGTAGACCAAATTGCAAGGGATTTAGATATAAAGTTAATTGGTCATCATGAAACGGGGACACAAATTAAAAATTATGAATCTCAACTTGACAAAGCTTTTGAATACTGTCAGGATAATAATATTAGTATAGTAAAAATTGGATATATAAACGATGGCAATCAAAACATTAAAAGAATAGATGAAAATGGTAATTTGAAACTAGAGTGGCATCATGGACAATATATGGTTGATCATTTTAGAAAAGTATTAGAAACTGCAGCTAAATATGAAATTAGTCTTATTGTTCATCAACCAATAAAAAGTACAGGTCTTAGAAGAACATTCCCAAATATGCTAACAAGTAAGGGTGCAAAGGGTCAAGACTTTAATGGATTTATGCCTGTAGATTTTAATAATAAACCCAATCATACAACTATTTTACCATTTACAAGATTATTAAGTGGTCCAATGGACTATAATCCTGGAATATTTAATATGAAGAATTTTAGATTAAATAGAAATGGTAGTAAATCATTTAATTCTAATTACCAAATACCTAGTACTATTGCAAAAGAGTTAGCTTTGTATGTTGTTATATATTCACCTATTCAGATGGCAGCAGACATACCATCTAATTATGTGGATAATCCTGCCTTTCAATTCATTTTAGACGTTCCTACAGATTGGTCTGAATCTATCGCTATAAATGGAGAAATTGGTGAGTATGTTACTTTGGCTAGAAAAGATATTAACAGTGAGGATTGGTATCTAGGTAGTATAACAAATAAAAGAAAAAGAAATATGATTGTATCTTTTTCATTCTTAGAGCCTAATAAGAAATATAAAGCAACTATATATAAGGATCCACAAAATGGTGGTTGGCTAAATGATCCTGAAAATTTTGTCATTGAAACCAGTGTAGTTGATTACACTACTTTATATAAAATGAATATTGCTCCTGGAGGTGGTCAAGCTATAAAGTTTGTACCAATTAAATAATATGTCACTTATAAATATTATCATTTATTTTTTATTTACATTTGCAATATTATTATCATTGTATTCACTTTATAAATTTGAACTTGATATTTCAGACAACACATCGAGCGGTAAAATTTTAAAATTTTCTGCCTTAAGTGTTGGTTTTCTTTTTTTAATATGGTACTTAAACTGGTTTATAAAATTATTAATTAGATATATAAACTATAGTATCTTTTAAAATTTTAAATTTCGGTGATTTATGATGTTAGTGGAAGAGTTATTGATAATTTAGTTTCTGATTATAAATCAGAAGGTTCACATGAGGTTTTATGGAATGCATCCAGCATGCCAAGTGGAATATATTTTGCAAGATTGAATGTTAATGTTTTTGTTGATACTCAGAAATTAATGTTGATTAAATAGTCCGTATTATAAAAAAGACTAATTTATAATTATATTAACTAACAATATAATATCTGTGACATTAACTGTTTGATCATTGTTTAAATCATTTATAGGGTCATAATTCTGATTGAATATTATAGTATTAACAAGAAGTACTATATCAGTAACATTTACAGATTGATCTCCATTTAAATCACCAAGTAAATCAGAAGATGTATCATCATAAAAACCTTCTCCACATAAAGTATCAACTGGAGTGAACGGTCTACAATGATCATAGTATTCGCACTGTTCAGGAGGGAATTCACCGCATTCATAAGAATCATTACATAGGTTTGAATCATAATTAAGCCATGTTGGTTCAGCTAACCAGCAATCATTACATATATCATTTGATAAATCTCTATCACATGTTTCTGGCCAATCATTTGTATCACCTATAGCAAAACAAAATCTACTGATCCATTCGCTGCATCCTGGTGCACCTCCAACTTCACAATCATCTCCATACCATATTTCTAGTTGAAAAGTTGCAGGTCCTGCTTGATTACCTATAACATCAATATATGTGTTACCATTATAGATATATACAGGGGTAACGGCTAATTGAGGAGCATTTCCTCGCGCTCTAAACTTATCAGGCCACATCCCTAAATATAAGTCCGGTACATAAATTGTATATCTTTCTCCGGGTACTCTAAATTCAGAAGAAAAATCTATAGTTTCTAATTGAATAACATCTCCTTCAGCTAATACAGAAATTTCACTGGTGCTAAAGTTGTTTTCACTATTTCTTGATAACCTTACATTCATTAGATTTATTTCTTCTGGATGACATGGGTTTGTTCCATCAGCACACTCAGATATACATGCATCATTAGTGCCATTATTGCAATAGCTTTCATTATTAAAATTTGTAGAAGTTATAACTAATGAAAAAGATTGTGAATTGTTTATAAGTTCACCTTTGTGACTAATAGTAAGAGTATAATCTCCTGACAAAGGATTATCTAAAAATATTTGTTCTATATTATCTGAGGTATTATCTCCATTAATAGCTGATGCCTCAACATTTGATTGCATGACCCAAGGATAAAAAACTTCAGGATTAGAATTTTTATTTAATCTAATATCTAAATCATTTACTAGCATAGAAGATGTTGGATTGAATTGAGGTGAGGCAGGGGTTCCTGCTGGGTCATTCCAAGCAATAGTTATTTTAATTGGAGCTTGTCCTAATGAACTAATAGGAACTGTAATATTTTGATTATTATTTAGTGTTAATTCTTGGATATTATCAGAAGATTCTTGATTGTGATTAATTAATTCGGCTGCCGCTTTTGTATCTAATAATCCCCATCCATATTTATAATCTGGTCCAGCTGAGTTTCCAGCTTCTTTTGTAGTGTGAATTGCTAGAGCCTTTAAAGTACTTGCTTTCATAAAATCATTGTTTAAATTTTTATAATATTCTTGGAGTAGCAATAGTGATCCTGCTGCACTGGGTGATGATGAAGATGTGCCACTTGCAATGGTATAACTATCATTTGAAATATTATCAGTTGAATAGAGAGCTACTCCATCAGCTACTAGGTCTGGTTTAATTCTACCATCATCGGTTGGTCCCCACGAACTAAATGAAGACATTAAGATATCCTCTGGATTTTGATAACCCCATGGTAAATCCTCAATTGCACCTACAGTTAAAATATTTTTAGATAATGCAGAACCAGCAATACTATCATAATCTCCATCATTAGATCTTGGAGTATTATCTAAATATGGTTCATTACCATACATCCAATAATCTTCACCTTGTTGTGGCCCTGTTTCATCTCGATCATTTCCTGCTGACTTAACAATTAATAAGTTTGGAGCATTATTTGCTAAAATATCCCAATCGTAACTTTCTTGATCGTAGAAACCAAACTTGTAATCCTCAGTTTCATTAATTGAAGTATCACCGAGCCAAACCCATTTATCATCTTCATATAAATTCCACAACCATCCAGCAGCTGCACCATAAGAATGATTTGAAACTAGTAATCCGTTATTTGCAGAGATTGCAAGTTCTGATAAATCGTTATTCCAATCGTAAGAATGAAGAGTCGCTTCATATGCCATGCCCGATGCATCGTGATCAAAACCTCTTGCCATAATTGTTCCTGCAACATGCGTTGCATGAGAACTTGCTATTCCAGCATCATAGTTTATAACTCTACCATTAAATTCTTGATGGGTATCTAAAACAGGAGCATCGTCCCACATACCAATTGTCATTGATGATCCTGATATATTTAAGTCTAAAACACCACCTGTCCATAATTCATTTGTCCCCGTAGTTTTAGCAGCATAACGATTGTGCGTAATGTAATATTTTGGAACTCCACTGATTAAAGATTGAACTTCAGCATTTCTACCCTTTGATAATTTTTGTTTCACAGATAGGTTATTAGCATTAGCCCAATTACTAACTTCTAACCTTTTACTTAAATATTCCTCATTAAATCTTTTTGATAGTAATTCGAGATTATTTTGACCGATTAAAAATGATGTGATAATTAGAAAGTAAATGTTGTGTTTTAAAGTTGTCATATATTTCCTTTGAAGTTGAATTATCAAATTTACAAAAATTAAAATATTATTTATGATAAAAATTTAGAAGTAAAAAAATGATTAAATTAGTTTTTACCAATTTTTAGCAAGTCATTTCCTGAAGGCTGTTGGTAAATTTTTAAATCAAATTGATGTAGAGCGCTAATTAGATGATCAAATATATCAGACTGAATTTCTTCATAATCAATCCAATTAGTATTTTTTGAAAAAACATATATTTGTATAGGTAATCCATTGGATGTTGGAGATAATTGTCTAACTAAAAAAGTCATATCTTTATGAATATCTTTATTGTTTCTCAAATAGGCTTTAATATATGCTCTATATGTACCAATATTAGTTAATGCTCTTCCATTTATTATAGATTCTTTATTGACGCTTTCATTATGTTCTTTAAGATTGGATAGTTTCCTATCAATATATTCAGATATAATAGTTATTGATTTAAAATTATTAATTAATTCATCATTACAAAACTTTATACTATTCATATCAATATTTATTGATCTTTTAATTCTTCTGCCACCGCTATCACTCATACCTCTCCAGTTTTTAAATGAAGAATCAATAAGCTTATG
>CERI01117266.1_pt1 | contig 23618 bp, 30 predicted proteins | sample 350261 | NCBI WGS metagenome assembly CERI01 (sample SAMEA2620979, study PRJEB7988) | marine metagenome | isolation source: saline water (ENVO:00002010), including
AATCACGATCTAAATAATTTGTTGGTTCGTCTAACACTACAATATGAGGACAAAACCACATACTAGCACCGATAACACATTTAACTTTTTGTCCTCCGGATAAATTTTTCATCTTTCCGTAAGTACCAAATTCTTCATGAAGACCAAAGTCGTCAAGATGCTTTTGGATCGCAGTTGTGGTAAGTGGCTTTACATTACCACTTTCAGCGGCAATTTTATCATCAACCTGCTTCATTAACTTAAAGAAACCGTTATTCTCTAATACAACACGAGGAACATAAAGATTTTTATCAGCCTCCATGCCAGTGCCATCGGGTTTTCCCCACTTGACTTCGTATTCATATTCATTGTGGCGACTACGACGACCAATTAATTGTTTGATAATACGAGTACAGTCTGGAAAAATACCATTTTGAATATCAACTGGTGGGGGCTTTTGTCCTTCGACCAGTGGTTCCATTTTATCAAAAACAATTTCCCGCTCACCAGTAGCATTACCCGCAACATCCAATTCAGCGGCAAGTTGGCGCTGATAAACTATAAAGACCTGTTGTAGTTTAGCCTTTTCTTCGTCTGTCATTTGTGCGGCTTCCATTGCTTGCTGCTCTTTATCAAGACCACCAGAGAAACGCCACTGAATATATTCAACAGGAGACATTTCGAGATGTTGTTCAATATGATGAAATGCGTGTTGTGCTACATAAGCAATACGACAATTTTGATGACGATAAACTTCTGCACAACCTTCATCGGGTTTAGTTTCACCAACTAGAACTTTAATAAGAGTAGATTTACCAGCACCATTAGGACCAATACATGCAATTCGTGAAGCTTGCGAACATTGGACTGAAACATTTTCAAGAGTAGGATTTTTGGCACTTGGGTATGTGAATGAGATGTTTTTGGCTTGAATAATAGCCTTTGTCTTTGACTTAACTCCCTCAAGAGGACCTGGAACCGGAAATGTAAAACGCATTTGTGTATCATGAATAGAGAAATAAGCCTTAGCCATCGGACATTGTTCTACAAATTTATCCAAATTACCCGTATAACGTTTTAGGCGCATATTTTCATAGTGAATTACATCTGTTAAAACCTTGTTCAAAAACTTAGAATCATGAGAAACAACAAGAGTTGTAACATGTTCGCACTCAGGTCCAGTCAAAAAATCACACAACCATTGTTGTTTTTGAACGTCGAGATGATTTGTAGGCTCATCGAGAAGTAGTAGATCAGCATTTAATAGTACAGCACGAGCCAGAGCAAGTTTCATTTTCCAACCACCACTCAAATTACAAATGGGTTTTTCAATAAGTTCTTCTGTAAATTCCATTTCTAAAAGTTTTTCACGGATTTTTTCACGACCGAGTGGAGCGAGAACAGGTTCTTGCAGACAGAAATCAATAGTTGGTGTATTAGCATCAGAGCCGTCGATATCATGATCGACAAAACAAGCACGCAATTTCATTAATTCTTCAGCACCAGGGAAACCAGCGAGTTGTCCGGATGAGATCGCTCGCATTAGCGTAGATTTGCCACAACCATTATGACCCAAAAGTCCATAAATACGTCCGCGTCGTACATGAAAATGCGTAGTGTTTAGCAAAATTTTGCCACCATATGCGAGTTTAAACTCAACATTACACAAAATTTCACCAGTTCCTTCAGGAATATCTAGTTGAGTTTCGTTCTTTGGTACAAGACTTTCAGACACCTCCATCATCTTTTGCGTAACATCACCAGCCTGTTCGTCAGTCAAAAAAAGTTTCAAATAACTTGCGCATGTTTTTTCCCATTCTACTAAATGAAAATTATCAGTAGAACTTTGATAAGAAATCAAATTAGAAATGTATGATAAAACAGGAGATTGTGTCTCATTCCTTTCAAAACTTGGAACAACATTCGTTATTGTATCTGTAAGCAGTTTCAATAGAGAACTTGGTTTAATTGCTTCAATAGTAGTATTCATACTTAATAATAAATTATCAAAATATGCTTATATATATGCGAATTCAATTAGGCGCGGCTTAGCGCCGCTATAAAGCCGCCTGCGGCGTCAATCGCTGATCGAGAACTTCGCAAAGCGAAGTTGTATATCTCAATAAGTGTTATAAGAATTCAACTATATATAATATTAAATGAGTGATAAGCAACAAAAGGGGCAATATTTTACCACTGACCCAATTCTATTGAAAGTAGTTGGTGATTTTATTAAGAATGAACCAGAGTTGATTTTGGAACCATCTGTCGGCCGCGGTGATTTAGTAAAGTATGTAAAAGAAAATAACACTTATTCCCCAATCTTCCAATGTTACGAAATAGATGATAGTATTCAACTTTTAGATGGTGTTGAGAGAAATCAAGTTATATATTCAAATTTTCTAGAAAGTAGAATTAATCAATCTTATAAAACTATTATTGGAAATCCCCCATTTGTTAAGAATGCGGGTAGCAATTTATATATAAATTTTATAGAAAAATGTTATAATTTATTACAAAATGATGGCGAATTGATTTTCATTGTTCCAAGTAATTTCTTCAAAGTAACCAGTTCAAGTAATATTATTCGAGAAATGCTATGTAATGGGACATTTACACATTTATTTCAACCCAATGATGAAAATCTGTTCGAGGAAGCATCAGTTGATGTCATTGTGTTCCGTTATTGTAAGAACGAATCATTAGAGCATAAAACTCTAATAAATGGGGTTATGAAATACCTTATTTGTATGAATGGTATAGTTACATTCAGTGATGATAAAATTCAAAATTCAGTCTCAATAGAAAGTCTATTTAATGTATATGTCGGTATGGTTTCTGGTAAGGATAGTGTTTTTAAGAATGAAGAATATGGAAATGTTGATGTATTGAATGGTAAAGATAAAACAGAAAGATACATAATGATAGATGAGTTTCCGACTGATAATAATCAGTTAAATGAATATTTATTAGAAAATAAACAAATCCTTTTGGATCGTAGGATAAAATCCTTCAATGAAGATAATTGGTTTGATTGGGGAGCGAGGAGAAATATAAAGAATATAAATAAAAATCTTGGAAGAAAATGCATTTATATCTCAAACATGAGTAGGAAAGAAGATATCGCATTTGTCGATAAGGTAAGATTTTTTGGAGGAGGCTTGTTACTTCTCATTCCTATTAATAATGTGGATGACGAGGTTTTGAAAAAGGTGTGTGGTTATTTTAATAGTAATGATTTCAAGCTCAACTATATGTATTCGGGGAGATTTAAAATAGGGCAAAGACAATTATGTAACTGTCAAATAAATCTTGACATTATAGAAAAAACTTAATCACGCATAGTATTTAAAAGTTCTAATTGTCCGGTTAGATCTTCAATTTCCTGTGCGAGTTCAATGGCGCGGTCATTTTTGAAGTTAGTTAGAACAGTAAGTCCCTTTTCAGCCTTATTTTCCATAAAACCCTTAACACGTTCCAGTTCATTCTGGGTTAATCCAGCATCGGATAGAGTTTCTTTTACATGTTCGATAGCCGCTGATATTACCTCTAACGCAAGTTGGGCGGTATCTGTTGAATTAATAGAAATAATTTCCCCTTCGTGTCCTGATTTGAAGAAATGGTCTAAATATACAAGATCAATTTCAGTGCCATCATCTGCAGTTGCGGGAGTTTGTAAATCTAATTCACCCAAAACATCTGGACTCATATCTATTGGCGAATAAGTTACAACATCTGTTGGCTTTACACCAACAAGGAAAGTCGCGGCGTTTGTTCCAGTCGAACTGGCATATTCACCATTAATCAAAACTTGACCGTTGTATTCTGTGAAACGAGCAATGGTACTAATTCCACCAATAACTTGATCGAGTTTATTGCGAAGATTTTGCCAATCGCTTTCTTTAAAGGTATCATTCGCGCTCTGGACTGAATTGTATCCCTTAGTTAAACTTTCAAGAACATCTTTGTATCCATCAACGGCGCTCTGTATCATATCATTTCCGTCTTGGGCGTTATTTGCAGCCTGTTTAGGTTTCCAGAACATCGTTAATGAATCTTCATCCAGATTTTTAACTCTCATGTAATACGATTCTAAATCGTTTCCCGATAGAGTTTGTAGTTCAATGATTTCACTTTCATTCGTTTCAATTTTGGCGGCTACGTCGCGTTTTTTTAGATGCTTTGTCAATCTTGTTTTGTTTGTCATGGGTATGAATTATATGAGGATAAAACAAAAATCTCCCTTTTAAAAAGTAAGATATTAAAAATTAATTAGATAATTCACTATTTTGACCTAAATTATTTGTATCCTGTTTTTGTTTTTCATCATATTTAGGATGCTGTATTAGTTGTATCCCTTTATTAATTATTTGATATCTGATGCCACTCCAGGAATCTTTATCATCCATTTCTTCAAGAATCTTGATTAACGCCTCTTCTCTTTCAGTAAAGGATACTCCTTCCGATTCCTTATTCTCCATATTGTGTATTATTATTTTTACTTGCCCAAATTTTTAAGTATTGTGAATATGTACTTCCATTGTTCTTGCTAAATCCATAAACTGACGATAAAGCGTAAAACATCATTTCATCCATCGGATGTTCTTCTGTTTCTAGAAGACGCGTCGGTTCTCCTTTCCTAATATTGGTTGACTCCATTAAATATTTTATAGAGAAATCGTTTTATACTGTTGTTTTTTATAAGCCCTATATATAATTATGCGCGTCGAATTGTGCTCTGTATTGTTAATAATATTGGCGCTAATTCTAGGTAAAATGCTTTGTAATAAGATTTATAAAGTAAATGAAAGTTTTTTAACTTGTTCCGACGACCCTGATTGTAATACTTGTATGGTTGACAGCATAAGAAAGGGAATATTTTGCAAAGAAAAAGGTAAGTGGGGGCTCGATAAAGACTCAATTATAGATCCGGAAGCATGGTCAAATCGTGAAAGTAAATGTCGAAATTTCAATCAATTTCCTTTCGCTCAGGCAAAATAAGAAGGTATAAATAATTTACTATATACAAGAACATGAGTTCTCTGTTGTCTGAAAGTTATAATACCGCTACTAATAGTGAACCAGATAATAGAATTGAAAACGCTCAAAAATTTGTTATTTCTTGTCTTCAAAGCGAAAATGTTAATTCCGTACTAAATTACTCTTTTGCTGATAAAATTAAATTATCACTAAATGATGCCAAAAGTGTAGAGGCGCGAGACGGCGCTCTTCAGATTTGTAATTTATTAATCAAGAATCTTGGAAAAAAATACGAACCATACTTTATACTAGTTTTACCTGATGTAATCAATCTGTTTGACGATAAAGTGAAATTGGTAGCTGCATCAGCAAAAGAATGTTTGAATACATTCTTTGATATTATTAATCCATATGCAGCTGAGTTCATGCTCCCTTTTTTGTTTGAAGGGATGTCAAATATTTCTTGGAAGATTAAAGTAGGATGTCTTCAACTTTTAGGAAAATTGGCGCTGGTGGCACCTACGCAAGTAGGGCAACTACTTCCTTATATTGTACCGAAAGTTTCTGAAAATATGTGGGATACCAAAATCGAGGTTAAATTAGCTGCTAAAGATTCTTTAAGCGAATGTTGTACGGTTATCCATAACCCTGATGTAAAACCTATAGTACCAGATCTAATCGAGGCAAACGCTAATCCAAAACAGAACGCAGCAGCGTTGGATCGACTTATGGCAACCACGTTTATTTCTCAGGTGGAACGTTCGACTCTCGCGATTATTGTGCCACTATTATCTCGCGGACTTCGTGACAGAGACGTCCAAACTAAAAGAAAAGTGTGCGTGGTTGTGGATAATATGTGTAAATTAGTATGTGACGCCAAAGATGTTGAGCCTTTTAAAGAAAAATTACTTCCCGATTTGATTCGAGTTGAAGAGGAGGTTCCGGTACCCGAGATAAGAGCATATGGTGCTCGAGCGAGGAAGACGCTTGAGAAGGCTATCATCGATGGTGGGGGCACTTTATAACATAATTGAATGTAAAACCTTGATGTTTGTAATTTTTTTTGAGAGAATTGTAAATACCCTTGTCATCAAACTTAATTTCTGGATATTCTTCTTTGAGCCTACTAAGACAATCATGAATATAAAATGATTTCATAACAAACTTCCCCTCTTTATTTCTTACAATAAACTCATTTTCTGGGTTGAGTTCTGCTACTCTTTGCATTTCTCTTGACCTATCTTTCATATTTTCTTGTTGAGTTCCTAAACGTAGTGTTTCGAAGTAGTTAGAATAACGAGTAACTTTTCCATTTTCATTGAAAGTATTAGATTCATGTTTATCATCATGAAGAAGTAATTTGTCTTCAATTTTTGTATTAGAAAATGCCAACCAAACGAGAACATGAACGCCTACATTATTGTAAGTACTTATATGCCTCCCTGGTTTTATGATTCCATAAGATATTTTCCCATATCCGTTCTTAATTCTTCCCTTATTTGAAATTGCCAATGGGGGATTTCCTCTTTTGACGTTTTTATACTTACAAATAATTGCATCTTTTTGGAAACACTCATCTAATGTTTTCCAAACTTCGTCTGGTAAATCCTTTTGTGAATTCAAATATGCATCCGTATATTTGAATGTAAGTCTTTCATTATAGGCAGTAGTTGCCCCTCTATTGATGTTGAGACACTGACCTATACTTCCGACATTAATAATGATATTATACATTTTACTTAAATACTCAACTGCTTTGGGAATCGAATAAAATTCAGTATCTATTTGTTTTCCATCAATTGTCATAGTAAATGGTTTGCCTTTTGATTGTGCCTGTCTTAAAATTTTATCTTTATCAGCAAAAAGGCAATTTCTTCTACTATTCTCACTTTGAGGGACTGCTTCTAAATATTTATAATGACATATCTTATGTTCTTGTTTGATATGATCCACAGTCGCATCATTGTTTCCCCCATTATTTTGAATATTTTGACAGAAGTATTTCCAATTTAAATTAGGATAATAAGACATTAATTGAAGATGATGAACTTGGAAGTTCTTGGTTTTATCAGTTTCTAATAAAAGTCCGTAATGACTTCCTTTATTGTTCTTAATAAATATCTTCTCATTCTTATTATTTAGACGATATTTGTCTCCTTCAGGAGTAATGTAATACTTATACTTCAATTTAACATGCTTACCCTTTTCATCAAATACAACCATTAAAGCATCTTCTTTATTAATAGGACTTGGTATGTGCTTGGGAGCACCATAAATTAACAGACCATTATCAATTTCTTTAATATAGTCTTCTAAATCTTGTTTTGATGTAATTTCCCTATAATTCACATATGGTGTCATCATAATTGTTTATGTTGAATTAAACTTATTATCTAATCATTTTTAGTTAATGTCTAATTTTTATTTTTCTTGTCTTTCTTGTCTTTCTTATCTTTCTTATCTTTCTTGTCTTTCTTATCTTTCTTATCTTTCTTATCGTCTTTCGGTTCGTATGAATAAATTACAGCCTGCTGGCCCGAACAGAACGAATCGATCATGTTAAATAATAATTTATGCAATTTTCTTCTGTTTAATGTTCCTTGTTTGCATAGTTCCTTAGGTAGAAGGATCTCAGTAATTTCAAGTATTTTCATATTAAAAGTATAAGCAACCTCGGCTTCTGTGTCAGGTGCCTTCTTGATCTCTTGGGCTACTTTTATCTTAATTGCTTTTAACAAGTCATCACAAGAAACATCCCATAATTCGTCATCCTTGATTTTTTCAAATTCACTGTCAATGGCTTGTTTCGCCATATGGGCGTAATTTTTACAGAAAAATGTTGCAGCAATCTCACTGAGTTCGTTGGTTTTCTGTATTAATTCCTTTACAGCCTTGTCTTTAGTATCCATTTTGAAACCTAAGTAAAGTGGAGTTTTTGTAACCTTTTCACATTTTGGGCACTTCTCCTGTTTTGGATAAGTCACCTTGACGTCAGGGCATTTGGGACAGGAAGGACATTCGGGAATGTCTATATCAGGACAAGAAAAACAAGGTTCTTCATCAGGTTTTATTTTTAGAAGGTAATAAGAATAACCGTATATTGCAACGCATATTAGCAGAATTATTATCAGTAGTAGAAATTCTATCATTATATATCTAGAATATTTTTTGTGGCCGCTAAACCGAAAAAAAGTTATTTAAAGTGTTAATGAACGCGGGAACAGTTTTTGTGATACTATTACTCGCATATGTATTTATAGCAATACGATATTATGTTTTTCGTCTACCAAATGACGAAACAATTTATATCGAAGATCAACAAGTTGAAAGCATTCGGAATGATGGTAAGTTGACAATATATGAAAAACCTCCTAAAAATGTGAAGAGTGGGAGTATTTTGGAAGAAATAAGATTACATAGATGTTTTTACCCTAGAATATTTCATTGTAAAGCTCCAAAAGATATGGAGATTCAAATTTTGGTATTTTCACCTAAGGAGACCCAATTCTTAAATTCGAATAGTATTAATATAACTAAATTAACACAGACAAGTCCAATAAATGTTGTAGAACCGAATTTAAAGTTATATCCTGAATTTAAAAAGGCACAATACGCCGAAATTCCAATTGTAGGACAACAATCATTCATGATTCCTAAAGGATGGTGGATTTTCATAGATAGTCCAGCGCTTTTAACAACAGAGACTTTTTAAATATTAGACTTTACCACTGAAATTTAAATTTCTTAGAGAGAATATAATAGATGTGTAAAATATGGTAGAATTTAAATTTTCTTCAACAGGTAAATTCAAATTAGCAGCGGCAAGACTATCTAAAATTCAAAGTGCTATATATTTTGTTCTAAATAAGTCGTCAAGTCAAGTAAAAATATTAACAGTAGATTCTTGTATAAAAATGGGTATATCATACGTTACTCCACTTAATAATCACGTGTATTTTTCAATAGAAAGTTCTCAGTTACATCGTATTTCAAAGAATTTAAGCGCCGATAAAGATTATACGTTTAAACTGACGAAAAATTCATTAAAAATCATTTGTCATTTCAAAGATAAAATAAATACAATAACAATTGGGATAAATAGAGAGACGACTTTACCCGAATATATTATTTCAAAAATGACAAGTTTCAATACAGATATGTTAAATTATGGCTCTGTTTCTGTAGATATACGGAACATGATATGGATTGTTGAAAAATATGAGGACTTATTTGATACAATATGTATTAATTATCAAGACGATATTCTAACAATTTCTGGAAATAGCGAAAATTATCAGGGAAGTTCTATTGTTCCTCTAAACAAAAATAGTACAATACCAAAAACCCCTTTTACAAAAAAATTAAAACCCGCCGTTCTCCTTTTCCATTTGTGGAGTATAGAATTAATATCTTCGTCGGGTTTTATATTTATGGACAATGATGAAATATGTATTGCGTCCATTTACGAAAGAGATCTGGGATTTTATATATGCTCCTAAATTTTTATCTTATAAAATATCATGAGTGTAAATAGAAATCCGATAATTTGGGGTCCCCCTCTTTGGAGTGTACTTCATTACATAACATTTCATTATTGCCCTTCCGATTCACGTGAAATAAAATATCTTTTCACGATTCATATTCCAAATTTACTCCCTTGCAAACCTTGTCGTAATCATTATTTAGGGCATATTAAGAAGCATCCAATTCAATTGGAAAGCGCCGAGGCGTTAAGTCGTTGGTTAGTTAAAATCCATAATCTAATTAACAAACAAACTGGAAAAACCAAACACTTCACTTATGCACAGGCAAAACAAAGGTATACTTCACCATACGCAAAAGTTCGTGTAAGAAATGATTTTATAAAATGGAATCAACTCATTCGCAGTTTTGTCACCCAAGGTCCTTTATACGTCCAAAAAAGTTATGGTCTTTTTACAAAGTTTTGTTTTACGACATGTTAAATATAATTGGTGTTTCGTAAAGAAAAAAGTGAAATAATGATATACTTAAATGAAATCAAACATAATACTCCCTCTAGAAATTGTAAGTAAAATCCTACTCTATATTCCGACGAGATACCCATTTTTAGATTGTATTCGCGGACACGAAAGAGTGGATTATAGTATAATCACAGGAGAAGGACCTTATGGTGGGATGCTCTCTATTAGAAGGCTTGATGAAGATGGATATTCATATGATATTGTAGATTGTGCGGCGACGAATAGATTTAATAATTTTCTAAATCACAATTACACATATTTAGCTCCAATTTCACCATCTAATACAATCTCATATGGTCCATTTTAAAAATTAGGCGTACCTGTGTGCATTTCACACACGTTTGCACTGAATGGTGTTGACATTGTAATTTGATTTGATACAGAAGTAGGTGCCGTTCCATGATATATTATATTAGAAATAATGAAAAACATTCCAGCATAATATAAGGAATTGCGCTGTTTTTCAGGTTCATTTTGTTTTTCATAAAAAATGAATGCGAGGGTAGCAACAATTCCCCCTAATATAGCATAAATGAACGATGTAGAGACAATCGCTTCCATATATTCAAATGATATTAAAAAATAAGAGTATATAAGCCAATTATATTATTTTATTAGCATGGGAAAACAAGGAAAACGTACAAAAAAACGAATTAAAGATTTAAATTCTGTGGAGGCGATAAGTCTTTTAACGCCGACGGTAATGTCGAGGAAGAAATGTTTATTGCTTTTAGCGAAATGTATTAAAAATCAAACATATGCCTCAAAAATAAGTCAATGGGTTATTGTGTCGGCAGACAAAGAATGGAATGAGGATGATTTTAATTCGGTTATTGCAAAATTACAAGTATTCGTTCCAGAAAACATTAAAATAGACAGCCTCTATATTACAGACGAGAAAGCAAAACAAATGGGAGATGAATACGTAACAGATGATTATGAAGCAATCGGTTATTTGCGAAATTTAACAAATATGCTCGCAACTGGTAGTTTCATTATTGCTTTAGATGATGACGACTATTATCCCCCTCTTCGTGTAGAACATGCTGTTTCCTCATTACGAAATTCGCATAAACTTATTGCTGGATGTTCCCCTCATATCATGTATGATGCCGATTTGGAAACAGTATTTCAATTTAGGAAGTTTGGCCCAAATCATTCTGTAAATAATTCATTAGCCTATAAGAAAGAATATATTGATAACGGAAATAAATATGACTCTACTAAAAGACATGCTGAAGAGAAAACCTTTTTAAATGATTATAAAAGTGAAATGGTCCAATTAGATCCCAATAAGACAATCGTTCAAATGTGTCACATGAATAATACATATAACAAAAGAGGTATCATTGTAGATTCTTCATGGGCTGGAAAACCCGAACATACTACAATTTTTAAGATAAGTACCATAAAACACAAATTTATACCAAATGAATACTTAAATGGGTATTGTGAAGCATTGGGATATAGTTATGAGGACCAAAGCAAGTACGATATAGTATATTATACAGGATGTGGCTGTCCTGTATGGTCACCTTATGACGAAAACCTTGGAGGTTCAGAACAAGCCGTGAAACATTTAGTCGAGTCGTGGGTCAAACTAGGATATAGTGTAGCTGTATATGGCGATTATTCACCAGAAGTTGTTGAAAGGACAAGTAATGATGATAAAACTGGTGATTGGATCAATTTTAAAGATTTTAAATGTTCTTTGAAATACAAGACAATAATATTATGGAGGTATTACGGAATTCATCCCACTATAACTTGGTCTTTAAAGGCTGATAGAATTTATCTCGATATTCACGATATCATTCCTCTTCATCCGTCATGTATTGACAACATTGAGAAAGTTGATAAAATAATGGTGCGTAGTAAATTTCACTCGGATGAAATATGCAAGATTACTAAAAATTGTAGTGTTTCTGACAAAATGACAATAATCCCTAATGGTATTCGTGTTAAGGATTTTACCCCAGATGGTTCTATTGAAAGAGACCCGTATCGTTTTTGTTGGTGTTCTTGCTATAAGAGAGGTCTCGCGCAAATTTTAGCTTGGGTGTGGCCTTATATCAAACAACTAGAACCCAGAGCATCATTCCACATATATTATGGAATGGATAACGTGAAGGAGGAGGATTTCAAAAATTTTATGAGAAATTTACTCGCTCAACCTGGTGTTATAGATCATGGTCGTCAAAGTGTAGATGCTGTTATTCTTGAAAAGCATACCGCTTCATTTCATCTTTATTATTCCGCAACACGAGCCGAGACAGACTGTATTTCTCTAAGAGAAAGTGCATGCGCGGGTTGTATTCCAATAATTAGCAACTTTAATGTATTTCATGAAAGAAGTGGTATTCATCTAGATGGAAATCCCTTTGATAAAGATGAAATGATGAAGGTCGCATATACTATTGTAGGTCTGATGAAAGATACACAGCAACTTGATAAAATTAGAGACTCTATTACTGGGAAGGAAGGTGATTGGGACAAATTTGCCAATGAATGGCCTCTCAAATTTTAAATTGAAGTATTAACTATAATGCGATTAAATGCAAAAATTATGAAACCTGTAATATATACCTCTATTGCGTCTGAACCAGAGGATGTATATACGAATCAATTACAGTATGATTATTCAAATAATAATATTATATCAGGTTTCTGTATCAGTATGTTTGTAGTATTTAGAAAATACTTATTTAGACCATTATGGTTCATTATAAATATTTACAAAAAATTGTTAATTATCTCTTTTATACAGGTTTTGGAAGGTTTGAATAGTATTTTAACGACATTTCATGCCTTATAGAAATTTCATCAAAGGTATAGGCGATTGACGCCGCAGGCGGCTTTATAGCGGCGCTATGCCGCGCCTAAATGAATTCGCTGATCGAGAACTTCGCTTTGCGAAGTTGTATATCATAAAAATCATTTATGTAAGTTACTATTAATGGCTGAGAAAATCAAAACAAGACGTTCTCTTTTATCAAAGCAGAAAAGAGGCCCAAAAAGAAACCGCGGAACAAAAAAAGCCAAAAAGGGAATCAAAAAAGTTAGAATGGGGGGAACACCACCACAAAGAGAAGTTTTGGGTAAGGATTTGATTCCAGGTAAGTTATATACAATTGTTGCGTTTCGTGAAGTTAATGGGGAAAGATTTAGGAATAGTTCTGACACAGGATACATAAGAAAAACAACCGTGGCAGAATACGTAGATACTTATGAAAATTTTTGCAATAGTGCAGCGGAAACAGAAAAAAAGTACTGTAAGACACCCGAAGTTCTTGATCTGCACGAACAGCCAACTCGTGTTTTTAAAAAATATATAGAAAATAGAGAGCCAATCATTTTCCGTGTGAGGGAATATTTTTACTCACCTAAAGTAAAAAATCCGGATCCTAAGGGTAAAAACCGTTTTTACATCCAGGAGCCCACCACGCTTTTCGACTTTGCAAAAAGGGCTATGTCAAAGGAAGAATTAGCTGACTTAGACCAGAGTATGGTCCTACCTTTATTAGGAGCCCAACCTTGATGAGAGAAGCCCTATCTTTCAAAAAATGTCAAAGTTGGCCGAAAAAAACAGACCTTGTTAAAACAAATGACACTTTGGACCAAAAGTTGACAAAAATGATGAAAAAAATAGCCTGTCGGGCTATAATCTTTCAATACAAAATCAAACAAAACGAACGAAACAAATCAAAATACACTCGCAATCATAATGCCTTCCATTAAAACCCAGAACTTCGGTGTGCCGGTCAAGAAGGACGGCAGCAACGATAAGCGCTACCAGGGTAATCAGTACACTGTGAATAAGGATGGCACCAAGCGCAAGAACGGCGTCGCGCACAAGAAGGTGGAGAACAAGACGGCAACCAAGAACCACGAGAAGGGCAAGCCCACCAAGAAGGACGGCACCGACGACAAGCGCTTCAAGACGGACCGCACCCTCAACAAGAACGGCAAGGCGCACAAGGCTTCCAAGAAGCACTAAATAACTAAAACAAATAAAAACTGAGTTTAAAACTCTTTTTTTAAAGAATTATTTGGCTCTATTTCTCATTTTGCGTCGTTTCCTTTGTAGCCTTCTAATTCTTTTTTTGCGCCATTTCCATCTCATTTGCGAAGAGGATTTTTTATATCTGGTTCCACCGAGTACACGGCAGTTGAGATTTAAGGTAGAACCTGGGGTAATATCATTATCATTCAAAGTTCCCAGATAAAGATTTTTCGTACCGTGAGATAATATTTGCATATCAGAAGGAATAAATTCGTTTATTTCGATCATATTTTTGAGTTCATCAATTGTTAGGGCACTATCAAGTTCAAGTGAATGAGTTTTATTTAGAATATTTACGAACAACAACATAATGTATTTTTATATAATGTTCTTAACCTATTATATTTTATAAGTTAATGAAGCTTATAAAAGTAGTTCAAAGTAAAAATCCTGAAAAAAAATTTGACGCCCATTTTGAAACAGATACTGAACGAATTAAAGTCACATCATTTGGGGCGAAAGGTATGAGTGACTATACAATTCATCATGATAAATCACGACGGGAAAGTTATCGTATTCGTCATAGAAGAGATTTAAGAACTAATGACCCGACAAGGGCAGGATTCCTCAGTTTTTATATATTATGGGGAGAAAGTAAGAGTTTGACAAGAAATATAGCTGAATACAAGAAAATGTTTAATCTTTAAGGTGGGTAAGGAATAGCTGTTTGATACTTATTCTGAATACTAACTACAACAGCCATAGTTCCAAAATTTGAAAGTTTATAAGTCGAGGTGCACGCGATGGTTCCATATTCATTTCTATACAAAGTTAATATACCTTTATCGATAAGAGCAGGAAGTATAGATATAGGGGGTAATTCAAAATCTAACAAAACAGTGTAAATAGTGTTATCACTTGATAAGGAAATAGAATAACTTGTAGTGTCAGGGACAGCATAGTGCGCCGCTTCCATTTCAGGTACAACAATAGTTTTTGTATATTTGTTTATATGATCGTATAATTCTTGAAGAAAAGCCACAATAGGTTCAAATTCAGGTTCCGGTTCCGGTTGTGGTTCAGGTTCAGGTTCAGGTTCGGGTTCAGGTTCAGGTTCAAAACCAGGCCAAAGTGAGCCAGCATAATATGTATTTACAATATTAGCCCACATTGGTATGACACTATTGTTTAGAGCATTATCAATTAAGGTATTTGTATTAGATTCACCAACAGGATTACCACTCGCATCAACCCAAGACCATATATATGGTGGTGGTGGCTGCCCTTGTCCTGGTGGATTGTAATTATCCACTAAATATTTTAATGCGGTTAGAATAGAACCATCAGTAGGTACATACGCATTGGGATCATTTTCAGAAGCTCCACTTGTGAGATTATATTGTGGATATGGATGCCAAATATTAGCTGTAATTGCTTGAGCCCATAGCGCGCGTTGTTCATCCATCATTAAAGTCTTGTAGGCCTTTTTGAAATATTCCCTCATAGATGGTTTAACAGTATTAGGACCGATTATAGCATTCGCTTTTATTAGCCAGGCGTCAAATATATTATTTATAGAACCATCGTTAGATAGGAAATCTCCCCCATTATTTGCGAGTAATTCTTCACCAATAGCAATATTCATTGGGTTCCATCCGGAAGTGGTATTTGATATGATACGAATTAGACCATCCGCAATATAAAGTAAGAAGGAAATTTTAGCATCTACCAGACACGCACGTTCACTTGTATAAATATTCAAGGAATCACCGGTTGAGTCAAGTTGCATTTTATCAATTACATCAGCTAATTCCGATTTATAGACAGTGTTATTAAATGATAATACACCATCATTGGTGGCGGCGATGATGCGATATTTTCCAACTATTAAGGTGGTAAAAAAATTTAAATGAGCGCTATTTAGATTATTCTTGAAAATGATTGCCCACATATCAATATCACCATGATTTCATAAAACACGATCGTAAGCTTTGGAACCATATATAAATGCCACATTTGTATCACTGTAGTTAATATTATTGCTGGAAAAATAACCTACATTATCAGTTATAGCAATTATATTAGCAGAGTTAGGTGAGGCGTTAACTGTATCTACTTGGTAAATATTTGAATACGCTAAAGGTCCTCGAGCCATATCTATAAAATTTATAGGTTCGTAGTCAATAGAATAGTATAAAGCTCCTTTACCTCGGTTGTTTCTCAAACTGATATCAGATTTGTTATTTTCATGTAAATATAAATGTTTTGTTTTGCGACGTTCAAGTAAGTAACTAGAGTCGCTCATTAATAGTAGGTATATTTTGATATGTTTTTTATATAAACAAAAGTTAAATGGAAGGAATGTCGGCGACTACTGAAAAGAATCGTTTACCAATTTATGAGTCATGTACTACATGTATTATAAATTTAGAAAGAAGGCCAGACCGTCTTAAATTATTTGAAGATAGATACACGAAAACATGGAATGAATATAAAAAACAGCATGTTCCAGGCATGAATAAAACGATAATAAGAAAGGCTGTTGATGGGAAAAAATTGGATGATTACGTATCGTTTAAAGAAGTATTTAACTCATGTGTTCCTTTGAGCTGTACCCGTGGTGAGATAGGATGTTTTCTTAGTCATTATGAGATATGGAAAGATATGATAAAGTATAATATACCTTATTGTCATGTATATGAAGATGATGCCCTTTTTACCAAAAATTATTATAAGAAATTGGATAAAATTTTAAATGAAATTAAAGAGGATTTCTCTATATTATATGTAGGAGGACGATTTACCGACGCACATTATACCAAAAATGCAATAAAATTTAGTGAAAATATTATTCAACATGGTCCTTACGTTAAGGGACGTGATAACACAGATTTGGAAAGAACAACACATTCTTACATAATATCTTTGAATTGTGCGAAAGTATTTGTTGGAGAAGTATTAAATGGCGAAAAAATGCATTGCCAAGTAGATCATTTTATGATGGATACTTTAAAGTCAAAAAAAATTCCAATATATAGTTCTCAACCATTGATTTGTTGGTCACCATTCTATGGTGATTCAGACATAAGGAATTGGAAATACAATAAAAAATAGAGTAATCATACAACATCACTTTGTGAAGTTCTCGATCAGCGATTTCAATCGCCTATACAATACATAGAAACAGATTATAGGCTTTATTTGGTAATAGTTTAATATTATGACAAAATCTTCGGAATCTTCTTGTTGCATAGAATGTGTGTGATTGTATTTTAGTTCCTTCCAAGTCTATTTTTTCTTGGAGGAAATTATCTAAGGAAAATGTGTATAGAGGTAATATTTTGGTGTCCATATCAGATAGTCTCATTTCAAGTGAGCTTTTCCACATATCTTCGCAAATAACTTCGCCGCACGGTAAAACAAACTGTGGTCCCTTAAAACCCATTTCATCGTATTCATCAAGAATAGTCAATATCTGCCAGTTGTGTTCTGGCTCACGATGATTTTTGTGATTAGTGAATTTTGGAGGTGGTAATGGCATAATTATATTATTAAAGTGTTTTATTGGTTAATAGTTCTATGATTGAACGGGTTAGTTTTGGATCATTTTTGTCAGTTCTTCCATTCTGAAAGAGTCTAGTGAATCTGTAAGTTGAGCGAAAACACATAAGAATATTATCATTTAAGAATATATATGAAGTTTATTGTAGCATTATCGTTAGCGGTATTTAGTTCAGGATTTTTACCAAAAAAACATCTACGACGAGTAAATGTAATAAATAGAGCATCTCCGCAAAATTATTGGGCTCTATCCGATTTATACAAAAATATTGAAGAGAAAAATATCCGTGTTGCGGCTTTCGCGGATGATGAGAGTGAAATAAAGGTATTGGATAATATTGGCGACCCTCATATAATCAAACTGATGAAAAATGATGTAGAAAAGATTGAAAATTCACTTAAAAAAAATAATATAAGATTTGATGTATTACCAAAAAGTCCTCCAATATTAGGTGTAATTGGGAATGTACTTCCGACTATATTATTTTTGGGTATTTTCTTAGCTATGTTTCGCTCAATGAATCGTGTGAATGGTAATAGTCCATTTCAAATGACGGATACGACACAAATTGAAATGGAACCTGTTACAGGAGTTACATTTGATGATGTTGCAGGATGTGATGAGTCAAAATTAGAATTGCAAGAAGTTGTTGATTTTTTGAAAAATCCAGAAAAGTATAATAGTATTGGGGCAGTATCTCCTAAAGGAGTATTACTGGAGGGACCACCAGGTACGGGGAAAACTTTATTAGCGCGGGCTGTTGCTGGTGAGGCACAAGTGCCATTTGTATCAGTAAGTGGTTCAGAATTTGTTGAAGTTTTTGTAGGAGTAGGTGCAGGTAGAGTTAGAAATATGTTTCAAAAAGCCAAAGATAATGCCCCTTGTATAGTTTTTATTGATGAGATAGATTCTATTGGTAAAAGTCGTTCAAGTGGTCCAATGAGTGGTGGTAATGATGAAAGAGAACAAACATTAAATCAAATACTCGCAGAAATGGATGGGTTTTCAGGAAATACAGGTGTAATCGTTCTGGCGGCAACAAATCGTGCTGATATTTTAGATTCAGCCTTATTACGACCAGGGCGATTTGATAGGCGTGTTCCTGTTGGTCTCCCTTCAAAAGATGGGCGCTTCGCAATTTTAAAAGTTCATACAAAAAACAAGCCGTTAAATCACGATGTAGATTTAGACGAGGTTGCGAGTAGAACAATTGGTTTTTCAGGAGCATCACTAAAAAATTTAATGAATGAGGCAGCTATAATTTCAGCCAGAAATGGAAAAACAGTTATTGATAATGATTCGATTGATTATGCGATTGATAGAATTCAAGTAGGTATTGCCAAACCAATTGGTCCATATATACGTAAAGAATTAGTAGCTTATCATGAAGCAGGACATGCTGTTATGGCGGCATTGACTAAAGATTATGATAATATTACAAAAGTTACTATAATTCCGAGGTCAAATGGCGCAGGTGGTTTCACACTTTTTACTCCATCAGAAGAACGTGTAGAATCGGGATTATATTCACAAAAATATTTGAAATCACAATTAGCAGTAGCTCTTGGTGGCCGTGTAGCTGAAGAACTTCAATTCGGAGAAGAGGAAATTACAACAGGCGCGTCGAGTGATTTACAACGCGTCAAACAATTAGCTCGTCAAATGATTACACAATGGGGATTTAAGAATAGCAGCTCATATGATGATTACCCAATATCATGGGAACCATCCCAATATGTAGAATTATCATCGGAAACTCAAAATTATATTGATGATGAAATAAAGAAACTTATTAAAAGTGCATATGAGTTATGTCGATCAACATTAAAAGAAAACAAAAAAATGTTAGATCTGATTGCGGAAGAGCTTGTAGAATTCGAAACAATCTCTGGTGAGACTGTTATGAGATTGATTAAAGAAGCACAAATGTCATAATAGTTAAGAGTAAAATTAATCGAAGGCAGCATCAGAAAATGCACTTGTGGCATAGATACCAGCCGAAATTTTGGGATTCGCAATTGTAAATCCAATTTTATATCCAATACCAGCAATAATTGATGGAATTAATAAGACAAGAAGTAAAATTAACATAACATTTCTTTTGGCTAAACTTCCGGTCTTGACGACACATTTTTTATTACGACCGTTGCCCTTACATTGTTGATATTCATATGAACCGTTAAATTTAGGTCCCCATACAAAAACGATCAATAATATTGTAATAAATAGAGTGATCCCAGCGGGAATTAAAGACCAGTTAATAATATTAACAGGATTTATCTGTTGGGATGCGGCATTCGCAATTTGTGTAAAATTTTTTGCTACACTCATTAATTTATTAAAGATTAAATTTTGTGAGTTATATTAAGTATATTATAACTATTGTATAACTATATGAATTATCCATTAATTCGCCAATCTATTAGTTCTGACGGAAATATGTATCAAAGATTATCATATAGTGTATTTATGGCTGCATTATCAATATACAAAAGAAGACATGGGATTTCAAAAAATATCAGATATGATTTCGCATAGGAAAATTCTAGATCACTACTTGTAGTGATGTATGATTAATAAACTTTTTGTTGAATGGGATTATGTTCTAATGAGGGAATTTTTTCACCCTGCACTATTGTAATCATTTTAGCGGCATCCTTTGTTAACAATGGTTTAAGAGCACCAAAGATTGTGCTAAATACTTTAGGAACATTAAATAAAGTGACTGTCGAAATTAGAGGTTCTTCAATAGCATAAAACATGTGAGCCAATTTTCTAATAAAAGAAGATTCTCTTTCAACAGTTGTTATTGTCAATTTTTTACTGACATGAACTAGAAGAGTTTGGATGTTTGAGATATTCGATTTTATATGATTTACGACTGCTTCTGCGCCGTGAATTTTTTTAGATTCTATCACAGGCATAACATCTATAATCATTAGCGTATTTGCTGTTTCTACACCACGCATACTATAAATATAGGAAATTAAATACATTTTTTACTTAAATGCGTTTATTTAGGATTGCTGTTGAGGCACAGGTGCTCCGCCGAGGGGTGAAAATCCGGCAAAACCAATGGGAGCAGATAATTTTTGTGGTACAGCAGTCTTTACAGGTGCGACGAAAGTTTCTACAACATCTTCAACATCATTTCCAGAAGGATCAACCTCATTTTCAGAAGCATCAAGGATGTATTTAGCATTCCCTTCCCCAAAGTCAGCAGTTAATTCAACAGGGTTGTGGAAATTTTCACTAATATCTTGTTTAACACTCGCAAGCGAGATTGAAAGAACAGCCGCAAGACCAAGTAGGACACCAATCTTTACATCAAACATAAGAGCAATCGCAACAACTACCAATGTTAAAGATTTACCTAATGGAGTAGCAAATATATTAAGAACAGTTGATGGCGAAACAATAACCATGTAAGCGATTAGAGTAATTACAGTTACACAGGGAATTATGCTATCAGGATTGCATAGATTTCCAACCTTTTTAAGAACTTTGTCAATTCCTTTTCCGGTATTTGTAATAGCTTTTCCAGTAGAGTCAATTGGTTTTGTTACAACATCTACGCCAGTATTCGCAACTTTCGCAACCATATCAACAGCACCTTTGGCTCCTTTAGCAGCAACTTTAACAGTTTTATTCGCGACATCAACAGTGCCTTTTGCGACCTTTGAAGCAGCCGCGGTTCCACTTTCAGCAATTTTTACAGCGCCTTTTGTAGCTGTCTGGGCGACCTTTACTCCCGTTTTTCCAGCATTCGCAACAATTTTTGATACAGAGTCTCTCGCCATTTAACAATATAAAAGATAATTAAATTACTACAACCTACAAGTTGTTTCTTCGACTGGCATCCATTCATCCAAACTAACTGTTTCAATAGGTTTACATTCTTCCCCTTTTGGACATTTCATCTTAGGACAGGAGGGACATTCGGGGCATTTATTTTCAAGGAAGTAAGGATTATTACCAAAATAGGTATTCTCTTTCAACTGAGAACGGTGTATGTAATCCTTTAAGTCAGGACATTTGGTGGTTATTTTATTCTGTTCCTTTTTACCTCTCTTATCATTCTGTTCTTTCTTATCATTCTGTTCTTTCTTTTCTTTCTTTTCTTTCTTAACCTTACATTCATTAAATCGGACCTTCTTCTCCTTCTTAAAAGTTACAGGACGCTTTTTAGCACACTTGAATACATCTGAATTATAAGGATTATGTACCTCTTTTTTCTGATTTGTCATTAACACAGGAGTACTAAATAACGCGATCATACCTATCACAAATATTGCTATTATTGTAAATAATACAACTCCGTACATTGTTCATATATAACGTTTTTTTAAGGATTATTGACACATTCATTATCTTCCTTATATTCGAATTTTGGCATTATTGAACCAATTTGGGTATAATCGAGTACATTAACAGGGGTGCCCTCAGTATAAGTTGGTAAAACTTTACACGCTCCATTTACTGGAGTACATACAGGCGCCCGCTGATGCCACATTTTCCAATATTTGTTTGGGAAGTAAACAAAACCATATGGTGAATCTACCTCAGGTTTTGGTTTCAGATCACTATCATCCCACATCTCCGACTTAATATCACCGGACTTAAAATTACACGGGGGGCATTTCTCTACTTCTGTTTCTAATTGTGAGATTACTTGAATATCATTCGTCTCATTTGATGGATTTGATAAACCAGATATAAATGTCTCAGGTTCTATTATATTATCGTTTTGTTTGGCAAATTGATGGTCTAAGTATAAATCTTCTTCTGGTCTTACTATCTTACCACACTGTTCGTCTACATATACATAACCAAGCGTTGAGTCGACTTTACTGTCACGACGAATAGTGTCGCGAATTTCAATAGTATCACTTACAGGCATGGCGGCGGTCTCCTCTTCTACCTGTACTTCATCCTCATCTTCATCCTCATCCATATCACCAACTTCTACATCATCTTCGTCGTCTTCGTTCTTAAATTCTTCAACATTAAATGAATCTTCTATATAGTTATATTTCATAGCTCCTCTTACTACAAAGAAATACATACATACCAAAACTACAAATAGTAAAACAGCTATTTCTCTTTCCATTACAAATTTTAGGATAAAAAAAATCTGGCTTAATTATCGTTTTAACAATAATGGAGGACAGTACTTTTCTTGTGATAATGTGGATTTTAATTTTTGGTTTTATTCTATACAAAAGGGGGAATAACTCTAATACTGTTTTGGTTTCATGTGGATGTTTAATAACATACTACATGTTCTTTTATACACAAGAAGTTGAGGATAACGATTTAAAGGATTTGAAACCAAATATACTTTCGTGGTTAGATGTATTAATCAAATCAAATGATTTAAGTGAAAGAAATAGATGTTATTATGAAATACGTAATATACTACATAGCGATACTTTATCGGGCAATTTACAACATAACCACCAAATTATTAATCAACTAATACATAAATATAAACCAAAAGAACCTGCCGCCAGTAATGTTCACAACAATTCTCCATACAATGTTTCTGTTGGTTTTACAAGAAAATTATAATATTTATTTTTTATTCTATACATTAATGGTGTTAGCACAAAACAATACTATCCTAGTAATTGCTATAGCAGTAGTTTTAGCAATTCTAGTTGTAATTTTAATAAAGAAAATACAGTGCGTAGAATCATTCGCTACATGTAAGGATAATCCGCATTGGAGAAGAATGTCTAATGATCAGCGGATACGTAAAAAAACATGCGAACAAGTTGCTGGCAATCCAGAAGAGAAATGCAGCCAGATTGGGTTTAGAAGTGATAAAGACGGCTACTGGGATGTCAAAAAAGACAAACCTGGAAACAAGGGTACAGTTCTCGCATCTGATGTGAATTGGGGCTGCCCTGTTACTTGTGGAACATGTCCCGTTCCTGATTGTAAAGGTGTTTTAGGTGGTTCCGCAGAAAGAGACGAATGTGGAGTATGTGAAGGTGATAATTCTACTTGTTTAGATGAATGTGGAATAATATGGGGTGATAACTCTACTTGTTTAGATGAATGTGGTGTTCCAAATGGCGATAATTCT
>CERI01007225.1_pt1 | contig 23614 bp, 22 predicted proteins | sample 350261 | NCBI WGS metagenome assembly CERI01 (sample SAMEA2620979, study PRJEB7988) | marine metagenome | isolation source: saline water (ENVO:00002010), including
CCTAATTCACTCATATCTTCAAGAGATATAAGTTCAGGAGGTCCATATTGAATGGTATGAACGACGACAGAATCTTGACAAACCTCGATAAATTGGTCTTTGTGTATCTGAAATGTTTCAACATTTTCATCCATAATTTCAATAACATATTCAGCAGAGTGGACGAAGGGAATGTTTTGTTGTTTCATACATCGATACAGAAATACGGTGGTAAATAATTCATTTCCAACACACCACATAGAACTAGGTATTTCAATATCGATGGATTCATTAGTATCCCATTTACAGGTAATAGATATAGGTTTAAAGGATGACAAAACTAAATTGTTTTCAATATCAATATTATCTTTAAAATATTGACAATACCATTTAATTCTGTATAAATCTTGATATTTCATTAAAATCATTGCGTCATTCGATTCTTGTATACTATCAAAAACACTTTTAAAATGAGATTTGGCATCGTCTTGTGATAAATTATCATCTAAACTGCGACTTGTTCCAAAATATTGCGGAGGTTGATTTTTGTCGTAGGTAAGAAGCGAACAAACTTGACACCAATTTTGTGTATCCGGTTCAACAATAGAATTCCCCAAAACAATATCTAGTGTATATGAAAAGCGATCAACACCATTACGAATAATTTCATAGGTATTGTAATAATAATTCCATTTTTTCTCCAAATATACCATTGTCGAACAGTATAACCAAAATGCACGAAACCCCAATTTAGTGACAAAATCACTTTTCGCAATGGTAATTCCAGTATCATAACACCAAATACCAAATTTAATGATAATGGGCGTTATAATCGACGATCCATACGCCGTATAGTTATGCGTGTAACTAATATCTTCTTCAATATCGTCATTATAATCAGAGTTCCACATTTATATACACTCGATAAAAGACTTTAATATGTTTTCACGATTGAAGAATTATACAGTTCGACCAACTATGTACTCTTTGAAAAGAGTATAAAATAATAGGTTCTTATTATATAGAAATGAAATATAAAAAGGGACTTTTTCTGTTTCACCGTGATTTGAGAATTGTCGATAATCACGGTCTTACAATGGCATCAAACGAATGTGAAAAAGTATATACGGCATTTATATTTACACCGTTACAGGTATCAAATAAATCCGAATATAAATCCACAAATAGTATCCAATTTATGATTGAGAGTCTTATTTCCTTAAAACAGGATATTGATAAAGAAGGTGGAAAATTATTGTTGCAATATGGTTCGACCAAAACGGTTCTTCAAGAACTTCTCAAAACATTGTCTATTGATTGTCTCTATTTTAATTATGATTTGACGCCTTTTGCGAGGGAACGCACAGAAATAGTAGAGAAAATGTGTGAAAAATTGGGTGTGGAATGTAAGTATAGTCATGATTATTATTTACATGAACCCGGTGAAATAATGACAAACAACGATACCATGTATCATGTTTTCACGCCTTATTATGAAAAATCGATGTTATCTGGTAAAATAGAAACTCCATCTTCGCGAACAATAACTAATTTATCGGGATGGGGGGGTAAAATTTCTGACAAAATAACTCTGGACGATGCGATGAAAAAGTTTGTAGGAAAAGAGAACGATCAATTACTTGTAAAGGGTGGTCGAATTTGTGCGAAAAAGCAATTATCGAGTGCGATTCGTAATCTTAAAGAATATAACGAAACACGTGATACGATGCATATAGAAACATCCATGTTATCGGCATATATTAAGTTCGGATGCGTTTCGATACGCGAGGTATATTGGGGTTTTATAACACGATACGGAAAGTTTCATGGACTTGTCAGACAATTGATTTGGCGCGATTTTTACGCACATATTCTTTATTTTTATCCTGAAAATTTGGGTCATTTGTATTCCAAACAAATGAGTGGATTTAAATGGTCCAAAAGCAGGGTAAATCTGGAAGCATGGAAACAGGGTGAAACCGGTGTACCGTTGATTGATGCGGGTATGCGTCAATTAAATACAACGGGTTATATGCATAATCGTGTTCGAATGTTAACCGCAACATATTTGGTAAAGATATTGCGTATAGATTGGCGTGAAGGGGAAAAGTATTTTGCACAACAATTGGTTGATTATGATGTGGCGTCAAATTCAGGTAATTGGCAGGCGATAGTTGGTGGCGGTATTTACTCAATGCCATGGTTTCGTGTGATGAGTCCATGGGCCCAATCCAACGAGTATGATAAGGAATGTATCTATATTAAGATGTGGATTGAAGAATTGAAGTCAGTTGAACCCAAATATATCCATAAATGGTATAAGTATTGTTCTGAACCTGAATTTTCCGATATTTATTGTTGTCCGATTGTTGAATATAAAAAGGAACGGAAAATTTATATGGATATGATGAAATAGACAAAAGCATAATGGAGTATTTATTTCGTAAAAAATGACATGTGTTACCTATATATATGTCATTTTTAACCACGCATATACGCAATAATATGGTGGAAATATTGTTATACACTCGACGAAATGAATTAATTGGTTCAAGTCGTTCCTTTATAAATAACAAAATGGCCGTATTGGCGAATCTTCACGTAAGTGACGATTTCAAATACTTAGGATATGGTAGTCATATTATTCGAGAAACCGAACACAACCTTAAAACTATATTTCCAATCCAAACTATCAATCTACTTGCATGGCAACCAAGTGGAGGTTCCGAGGTAATTGATTTTTATAAAAAGCATGGATTTGATTTAACAGATTCTAAAACGGAGACGTTTGATGATTATTCGCAAATATTTGATTTGAAACGGATGCATAAAGACATGTAAATAACGTTATTTCTATACGCGCGAAGGATTCCATATATCGGGTGGTGCCGAAGGTGTCGCATCAACAATGTGAACCATATCGGCGGTAATATTCCGACAGTCAATTTCAAGAGGTTGCAATGGTACTGATTCGGTAGTAACGATTGTTGAATCATTTAGCACCTGTTCCAAGTAATTGATATAATCGGGTAAATCAATGCTATTTGAATCTGATTCTGTATCAGATTCAGGGTAAACTGGTTCATCAAGACAACAAAAATGTTTTATACAAAATCCGATAATCCCTCCAACTCCAATTCCAATGAATAATAAGGATGTTGATGACATAATATTTATCGGTATATAATGTATAATGGATAAAAAAACAAAACAACAAATTACAACAGTAGGAACGGGTATATTGATCGGTTCAGGTATTACCTACGCTATTATGAAGGACGGTCCATGTGAAGGGTGTACGTGTGAGAAAAAGTTGTCGAGCATAGAAGCTATAAAAAAACAAAAGGAGGAATATTTAGCACATCGTTTATCGAACCAATGTTTTACGAATCCATGTGATACATGTCCTCACAAAGAGAATTAGACAGGTTTGTATGACGAATGCTTATTTTACTCTTCTTTGCAACCGATTTCTTTCATTTCATCACCAATATTTTTGATTAAATCACTTGAGGAAGTAATAAATGCGTCGGGATAAATGGCGTGAACGAACGCTTGGATACTCCCCACTGCGAATTTCATACCCAAACTGAATGAAAATTGGAAATGTTGCCAGTATGACATACATACTGATCTAGGATGCATAAAATAACCAGGAGAAAGGCGATCAAATAATTTATTATATGACATTCTTGTTATATTTCTATAAAAAACGTTCGACAAATATTATTACTCGTTGATAATAATATTTTTCTAATGAAATATCTAAATATCTAAAGAAATGGTGTTCTTATCTGAACGCTGCTTGCGGCGATTGGTTTTTTTAGGCAATACTCCATTTTGAGCGTCCTTTAAAGAGGAAATACTTACCATGGAGTCATTTTCTTGTTGAGAATGGATATTTACCTCGCGCGTTTTGAGTCCAGACAGAATGCCGTCGAGATCGACATTTTGAGGTCCCTTCATTTCAGGACGAGGTCCTTGCATAGAATTGACAGGAGGTTCACGAGGAGGCATTTGGCGCGTCATTCTCTCCTGTGTTTGTAAATTTTCCTGTTGTTGGTGAATATTTACACCTTCTTCTCGAAACATGGATCCTCTTCCCATTGCAATATCGGGGCGATTATTGGTTGCTTCTGTGAATTGCATACCGGGACGTGCAGGAGGGTTTTGTTTTTGCGTTTCCATAGGTCGTGGTGGGGGGCCGAATGACGTATCGGGTTTATGATCTGCGTTTAACATTTGGCTAACAAAATCCATACCGCCACCGCCATTCTCGTTACTCATGCTTTTAACAGTAGCTTCAGAAAACATTTTCATCAATTCGGGACTTTGTTTAATAACATCGTTGAATCCCGGGGTTGCTGTAGAAAGAGCTTTATTTGTGATATTCAATACAGCACCACTGAATCCGAGACGGAGAAGGAGCGAAATTTCAGGGCTCATTTTACCTCCCTTATATTTGTCATGTAATTCGGCGAAAATTTCTTCGTAACTTTCAATGTCTTCATTGATTTGTTCGCCCCAACCATCCAGATTGAGTCCAAATGGATCGAAAACCGCGTTTCCATATTCGATAGAATTCACCAATGTTGTAAACCACCAACCTTGTAATTTAATACTGTCCTTTTTACGTTTCTCTTCCATGATAGTCTCATATTCATCTTCCACTTCATCGAAATCGGAGTCCATTGTAAAATTGCTTCCATGTTTCACATGACCTTTCTCGTACCATTCCTCCATCTTTTTCAACATGGCTCGCTTTTTACGACGCTTTTCACGGTCGTTCAATCTAGGACCAGACGAACTGGCAGGAACTTCATTAACCTTGCTAAAGCCGTCCCATGTTTTTGTCGAACCAATACTTTCCATTGTGGCCGACCCTAATTTAGAATCATTCACATTTCCACTTGCATCTAATTTCACTGTTTCCGTAGGCCCTTTGGCACCAAATCCAAAAAGGTCCGCGAAACCACCTCCACCAGAGGTGGTCTTTTCGGTGGATATATCGGGGGTAATTCCTGATGCTTCGTTTAATTCTTTCTCTAAATTATCAAGATCATCCATTCCTACGTTAGTTGATCTAGATGAAGAGACATTTTTGTCGTTCATTAAGAGTTCAATGCCTGGGCCGAAATTCACGGATGGTTTGGTAGAATTGTTTACGGATGTAGTAATATTCTCAATATCATCGTTGATTGATACAGATGCGGTGTCAAGATCAGTGAGTCCAATGTCGATGACTTCCATTATGATAATGTAACACAATTAATTTTTAAGTTCTCCGCATAACTAATTAGTTTTCGATGTTGCAAATAATAAAGGCCTTGTAAAAAACAATCCGCTAAATCATCCTTTTTAGAAGTATCTAATACATGACTCCATATGTTTAAAGATTCATTTTCTTCTAAAATGATCTTGCAGAAATAAATACTGTCCTGTTTGTTTTGTTTGTAACTGTTTGTTTCATTCCCCCCCGCCGAAGTAGTTTTGACTAAATGTTTCAATTTGTTAGAGGAAGATATAAATTCGACATGAAGATTTGATGGGTCGTATTTCATAATGTAATATTGTGCCAGCATTCCTTGAATTGTTTTCATGCGTGTTGCAATTGGGGATATTTGATTCTCAATAATCACATGAGTTAAATCGGTAACATCGTCCATTTTGTCTAAAGCACTTTTCATTGAAATACCGAGTGTGATAAGGTCGACTTCACCTGCATTTTGTCGCTTTTGAGAAACAGATGACATCATTCTATCTTGGAAGAATTCAAGAATAGTCGAAAGTGTGACCTTTTTTGTTTTCGGTTGTGTATCTTCTTGGAAAATCGAATATTGCTTTCCTAAAACATATAAATTGTCGATTGTCATTTTATTCAAGTTGGCTGTTCGTAGGTCTTTATTTGGCATGATCCATCCATGAATTTTTGTCTGTTTTTTTGCATGAGTAGTACAATAAAACTGGTCGGCCTTTTCGTAACCTGCCTTCTTCCCGCAAATTTTCGGAGAGGGTTCCAAGACACGTTTATTAACAGGCATCTCAAAACAGCATGTTTTCACAGGTTTATCGTGCGTTTCCATTAAATTGATAATGTCCCAATCCTTGATATATATCGTGCCATTTTCAATGACGAAAATACAATAGGCCATATTGCGAATACCAACATCATAACTAATTAGTTTCATTACATAAAACCTATTGGACGGTTTTAAGTAATATTTTACTAAATTCTTATTGTGTCATTTTTTGTTTATATAATTCTTCCTGAGTAAGAGGCATATTGTTTGGAGTGAGTTTCTGTGCGGCCAATTGTTCGCGTGATAAATATAATTGTTTTAAATCGCTAGTATTTCCCTGGATGGGTTGTGCGGATTCTTGGTAAGATGAATATTTTACAGGTTCGTGTGTCATCTGACCCACATCACCTCTTTGTCCGGGTGAAAAACGTTGGAAATATCCGACATCGTTACATGCTTGGATGAAATTATCGCGTTTGATTTCTTCGGAATTGTGGGTAAGGTATTTGCGATATTCCCAGTTGCTTTTGATGCCGGCCTTTTCAATCAAATTATCGTTCAAAACTGCTTCGGGTTGATGTGATGCGACCACAGAACGTCCATCAGCCATGAGGGGAGGGAATCCTGCATAGACGTTGTTTGTGGAATATCCAAGACGTGATTTTGGTATGGATTCACGTGTGGTAGGATTCGCACACATAGTTGATTCTGGTTGTGGATAAGAGAACATTATATACAGTCTAGATATATAAAATGGAACGGTTTAATGGGAAAATAGGTCAAATAAATTTATAGGTCTAAATGAATCTATTTACTTTCTAGTAGGTCGACTATTTCACTTTTTTTCAATTTGGATGCATTTTCGACAATTCCCTTCTCAACAACAACCGTTTTCAATTGTGCGAGTGTCATTTTGGAATAATTCTCGACAACGGGTTCCTCGGTCGGATTGTGGGAAATGGGAATAGAAATTTCATCCAAACTTGCGACTTCCTCTTCATTATCGGAAACCAATATTTTATTACCATCTTCTTCAATCACTAGTGACTGAGAAGGCTTGTCGTCTTCATCGTCAGAATCAGATTCATCGTCAGAATCAGATTCATCGTCAGAATCAGATTCCTCTTCAACATCGTCGTCAGATTCTAGCATGTTAACTGCAGTCATTTCATTTACACTATGATGAACTGCAATAGATTCGGGGTGTCCTCCGTGTTGGCTAAACATTTGACCCTCCTCGTTATTGCGGGTCATTGGAGGAGCCAATATAGGACGACTCATAATGGCTCCTTTAATTGAAGTCAATTCACTTGCCATTCCATTAATAATCTCAAACATAGTATCGCATTTTTGCTCGGTGACAGATAAACGTTGTTTAAAGTGATACACTAAAAGTAAAATTAGCGCAAAGGTAATTCCTAAACTGATGAAGAAAAATGTATCCATAAATCCGGACATAGTAATATACTAGGAAAACATATAACTATGTTCTTTTAAACGAATATATTATTTTGTGCTTTTATATATATTGGATTATGAATAAAAGCACAGTTAGTTCAAAAAATATGAAATTACCGAATATAATCGATCGTTCTGCTATATTTACGACAAAGAATATTATCATTGCTATATTGGTAATTTTACTCATATTCTCCTTTTTAGGAGTAAATTTATTGGGTGCAGTTGGAAAAATATTACAATTCGTAGTCGATTTGATTCGCCCTATTTTTGATGGTATTCTTGGATGGGTATTTTATTATATTGGCGCAGCGGTAAATGTAAGTGCGGATGTAGTTGGAGACGTTGCTAGAACAGGAATCAATATTGCAGAAGGTACAGCACATTCCGTAGGAAATCTTCTTCAAAATGAGGATAATGTGGGTGAACCTTTACCTACACAAACGGCATTCTATAAAAAACTCTTTGAAACGACTCCAATCGAAGAACAAGATACAATATACACAGTTGAACGAGATGACATTCAATCGATTGCTCCGGATATGGGTGAACCCATCTCGAATTCGTTGGAGACAGCCGAACAAATCGCGTCTACCATCACGGGTTCAATTACAGGGTCCAGTGGTGATTTAGACAAAGTAATCGAAAGTGAATTAAAACCCACTATGTCAACTGTGTCGCCGAGTTCAGCATGGTGTCTGGTCGGTCAATATGGCGGAAAGCGCAGTTGCATATCGTTAGATGAAAATGAAATATGTGAATCCGGTCAAACGTATACGAATGAGGATGAATGTCTTCAATTACAAAAGGCGAATGTTAACAATGTAATTTCCACAAAGAATACTCCCAAAAAGGAGGTTGTTGTGGTAAAGAAAATGGAACCGGTTGTCTATAAACAGAATTGGGGTATTCCTCCATCACGTCCACCGCCCGCATCATTAAGCCCTCCAATGGGAACCAATCCATATATTCCTAAAACGTACGGCTCTTATACCCATGTGCCCCTTTATTCCACACTACCTAACCCTTATTATGCATCAAGTAAATATAGAAATATACCCGGAACACCTAATGTAACCTATGTCGGTCCTCATGCTGGAATTTACTTACAGAAATAATTTATATATTGAATCAAAAATAATATATAAATTGACACAAATAGTAGAATATATGTTTAAAGGAGATCCAGATACCCGAAATATTTTGGATGATGATGATGATATGGATGAGGATAATGAAGTAATAAGTCAATCATGGGAAACGGACTATTTCAAGCGATTTGAGTGGCTTGAAAACAGAGAACGACTCATGGAAAATGAACTAAATGAGATTACGTTAAAAATGCGAAACTCCTTATTTTCACTATGTAATGGTGGAGTGGCGATGAATAATGAACCAAATTTAAAGGAGAATCCGGAAGAAAATAAATTGTATATGTACTATATTTCACTCGACCAAAATAAGATGTTTTTATATACTGATTTTAAAGATAGCGATGAATCGATCATCGAAAAAGTGCAAGAAAATTATCCCTTCGTTCAGTTATATCAACCACGTAAAATAGTATTTACTATGGAAATTACTGATTTCTATGACGTAGATAAATACGTGAAGCAATTTATGCATATGTTTGGTATTGATAATACCCGCGGTGGATCTTACTGTGACATTATTTTGGACGAAGAATCATTGAAATGTATTGAACGGGAAAGGGATATAGCATGCTTAGAGTATTATACTGAACGATCTTAATCGATCGTTTAAGAATTTATTATATATGACGGTAATTGATAGGTGGGTTGGACCGTAGAAACATTGCAATTAATTTGAGTATCGAATAACGGTGAATCGGTTGTAACATTTGCAGCAGCCGACGACATAATAACGATTGGAGCGGTAGACGTGTTTCCATCTGCGTTTGTCTGAGTGGTATTGACTGATGCACGTAGAGTAAAATTATAATTTGTTTGCGGACATTCCGTTAATTGTATATTATCTTCGACAACAGCGCCAATATAAAAGGATGTTTCAAATGAACCACTTTGGTCGAATGTAATGGATAGTTCGCCAATTGAATCGACACTTAAAGGGATGATTTTTTCCACGGAATCGGTGTTAACACTTGTTACGTGTAATGTGAGTGTTGTTATTTTAGCGGTTGCTTTTGTTGTATCTGTTAAAAAAGAATAATATGAACCGCCTAACACAATTGACATGGGTGTGGTTAAGGTATATACTCCTGCAATAGATGGTTGAGAAATGTAAAACATGGTGAAAATGGGGGACGAGGATGTATTTTCAGGAATAGATACATTATCTATAATCGATAATTGAAGAGTGATATTCGTTGTATCAGGGTATGGATATTCATTATACGTGCTAGGATTTGGGTTGTAATTATATAATGGCACAGTTGGGTCATAGTATAAATCGACGATTGGGAAGGGTACATCAGATACAGTAGACGATTTCGGTACTTGAGAACGCGATACACATACACGCGAATTGGTTCGACGGGTTGATGCCAATCGATTCCAGTTTCGTTTTGTAGTCGTTATATTGGCGTTTTTGTTATATTGCAATATTTCGGATTTTCGTCGTATATCTAGTTGTGTGGACGTGTATTTCGGATAAGGTCCCGGAAAAATGGTTGCTCGAGGAGGGTGTGTATTTACATATTTCAGATAGGCGTTTCGTGTCGTTAATTGACGAGAACAATATGGATTCGAAATATGGTTACAATTTAAATCGGTATTTAAAGGTTTAACACAATAAATATCCTGATTAACCTTACTCGTGGATATAGGAAAAGGTTTATTAGTGATATAATCGCTCATTATAGTATTGAATAATTATACTATCATGTTATTTTTTAACATAGAAAATCAATGTATACACAATTACCATTGGTCTAATAGTTAGCATTGTACCATAAGTTTGATAAATAATAGGGAAATCCGGATGCGTCTTCCGATGCAGTTGCGTCGGACGAACTTGCATCTCTACCCCAAACAACAATGTTATTAATTTGGAACACACTGAGCGCGCTTGCATAATACTGTAAATTAGAAATATTTCCATTAAATCCACCATTGGCACAGATATACACATCCTCGTAATTTTGTTTGGGTACATCTTGCATGATAATACGATTGGCAATAGTTCCATTAATATACGCGTCCATCGTTGTATTTTCTAAACGAAGAGCACAATGAAACCATTTCTTCAAAGGAACGTCCTTGATAATCATGGTTTCGCGAGGATTTGTGCTAGATACAGTATTCATTACTGCCACTAAATTAACACGTCCTTCTTGAGAGGCATTATTGTCTAAATATAATCCTGGTCCACTTGTTACGGTTGACATACCCTTTAACGGTCCATCGTCGAAGAATGTGCCATTCCCTTTATTAAAAATAACAGAATAATCGGCTCCGTCAGTTGTTTTAATATCATTGATAAAGACCCATACACTCCAGGTGAATTCCATGCCACCCGCTTGATTATTTGATCTTAATACAGGGATAGCATTACTGTTTTTTGGATTTTGTGAAATAATCAGGCTACTTGCACCGTTTAATGTACCCGAAACGAGCATAGGATTTGTTTTGGGTTTTGTGAAATAACCGATAATCATTACGCCTAAATTTAATAGGAACATGAAGGCAATCAACACAAATAACAAAAAGGCAAATTTAGCGATTAACGTATTTGACTCTAAAAAGCTGGTTGATGCATCGACAACGGAAGCGTCACCAAATCCTTCAACCGATTTTGATACTTGGTCGGATGCAGCAGATACATTGTCACTAATAGTAGATGCAGCGGCAGTTGCAGCACTGGAAATATTTGATCCTACATTACCTATTGTGGTTCCTGCATTAGCCAAGAATCCTGCATTAGCACTATCAACCGGTTGAGCGACTGGTATATCTGGGGCAGTATTCGTACTTGTATTTGGAATCGTACTTGTATTCGAACTCATAATCTATATATTGATGTTATTTTTTAATTGATAACATCAATCTATTAATAACAATATATATCCAAATTTATATTGTTAAAATGAATTCAATATGCGACACTACATTGTATAGCATCATCTACTTATAAATTCATGGTATAAGATGACTGCTGAACGTTATTTTTATCCACAGACAAATTAATACTGTATTGTGACAAGAATCCGGAAAATGCGCTTCCCGTTCCACTCATGTAAGTATCCCATGCTTGTTGAGGTCCAATGGGTCCACTCCAATTCTGGAAACCAGATACATAGGCGTCCCAACCACTTCCTAAAACAACCGGATCACTATCAATGGGTCCAGGTGCTTGAGGATATGCACTTAATTTGACAGAATTGACTAATTTTCCATCGACATAACAATCAATTATATTATTATCGGCACTCACAGTTACATACGTCCATGCTTGCAATGGGAAGTTATCAGTAATGGTAATTGTTTGAGGTTGAACCACATCCATGAGTTTGATTTGACAATACAATGTGGGTGTTTCACTGTCTAAATATACCGATATGTTGTTGTTTCGCATAAAGATTATTTTGTTACTCGTTGTATTCCAAGCATCTACATAAACCCATATACCATATGCGTAACGTGTGGATTGACCGCTATTGATGCTAGTAATGGCTGGATTTGTTCCTTTTAAACTGGCGGATTGAACGATAGTGGATGATTTACTGATGAAATATACATACAAGATGTAAATCAAAATAATTACGATGATTGCTAAAATTATTGTAGTCCAATTCATTATTATATATAGTCCTTATAATTTATTATGTGTTTTTCTTGGTTTCATTATCTCTTGGAACGGGTGGGTCGCTATACATCATAGCATTATACATAAATGTTATTTGTTTGGGTGTAAGTGGTTCTTTGTAGTAAACCACATTGCAAATGCCGCCGTCAATTCCATATTTATCTCCCACTGTAATTGTGTCTAAATCGCTATATTGAGGTAAAAAGGATGATGGATGACCGGGTTCGTCAAAATTCGGCGGAGGGATGTCTTTTCCAGCTAAATGAAATGTTCGTTCTAATTCTCCGTTTATAAAAAGGTCAACTGAGTTATCGTTATAATTTAATGCAATATGATTCCATTTTTGGTCGGTTAATGTCATTGGATAAAACGTATTTTTCATTTTTCCATATGTTTGGCTCTCTAAAAACGCCAATTCATCTGGGAATAACATATCTTCTAAATATAACAATTTCTCCTTTGCTTCTAATTGAGTTCGCGATTTTTCAAGGTCACGCTTTTGTGATGCAGATAATTTCCCCGATGCCTTAATTTTTTCCATTGCATCAATATCAGTATCAAGGATTTTCCGCTGCGCTGTATTAGTTAATCGACCTGCATATTCTTTTAACTGTGTAATCGTTGCTTGCATTGTTGCTTTTTCTGTATCTGTTAATTTTGGATCATCAATTTCGCTTGTTAAAACGGCTATTTTCGATGATGTTTCATCTAATTCTGATTGAATTACCGGAATGTACGTTTTAAGTATATTTTCCATTTGAATGTCTTTATAATTGACAAAATAAAACACGAATTTATTTCGTTCCATGGGTTGGTCTGTAGTATTTCCACCTCCGTAATATGTAATCATTGGTTTTACTTGATTCAATCCGTTTCGGTCAAGATATCCGTATTGTAATATTTCACTTTCGCGAGAATAAGCAAAATTAGCGGGATCTTGAGGATTCGTAAATACCCACAGGGAAATACAATAATTTCTAGGAGTATATGGTTCGGTAATACCCATTTTCTTTTGGTCGCTATTAGGAGTGACTTTTAACATGGAACTCGTTGCGATTGTTTTCTTTCCCTCGTTCAATGGTAATACATTTTTGACAAGTAAAACACTATTACTAGTACCCGCTATGGTATTTGTGATATTTGGTAAGAATATGTAAATTATGATTAAAATTATTTCAATAATGATAAATCCATAGACCGCGAATGGTGTCAATGTAAACTGACTTAATAGCCATAACCATGCATCATATAATACACATGGTAAATAGAAAATAAGTTGTGCGATAAATCCAGGTAACCCTTGTAAGCGACTCATCCACCCAACAAGAGCATTATAGACTAGTGCTAATCCTACCAGTCCAATGGCAATCATAAGTAAATAATTTGTCGCACTAGAAACATCTAAATAAGAACCATTTGATAATGCATAATAATATACGGCAATTCCGACAATTGTCAGTGCACCAAATACTTCTAGAAATGGTTTGCGATTTGATTCATTACTTCCAAGATTTAATAAAATAGCAAAAATCATAATGAGGGGAAACATATATGTGAAGAAATACTTCTGTATATGATAATCGGCACCACTTGGACTCCTTAATATTTTATAAAATATTATGCAAACAAATGTAAATGCGATAGTTGTTATGATATATTTCATCATAGAGGGTCCACTCTTTTGATTTGCATTCATCCTATATATAAGGATTTATATATTATAAAATTGATTTATATAATATTCATTGCATTTTGTAAACAAAACACCTCCCTTCTGAATTTAATTATCATGAACGATCGATTACCCCGTAGAACAAAGCGCGCGAAGGCGCTACGAACATTTCAGCTGTATGGAAAATATACGGCCAAGCATATTCGCATCCTCGAAACCCAATTGATAAACCAGCAACGAAATTTGCAACGAACACCGACGGTCAAAGCCAAAACCGGTAATTAGATACATATGTGATTTATATTATACATATGTGTTTTGAATGTATTCCACTTTATACCAGTGAGGATTTAAAATATAACCTTGTATTTTGTCAAACTATTGTGTAATCGTGTAATGAGTTGTTTTTTTTCAACATTATAATCACGAATACACTCTAATGACTTTGGGAAAGTTTTCCATTCCATTTTACTGACCTCACTTTTTTGAAATATAGTCACGTTTTCTGAGAGGGTATCTTCTACAAACATGATATAATACTTGTGTTTATAGGATTTATAGTTCGATCCAGTAAATATTTCTTCAAATGGCAATACATTCTGAAGATTGTGTAAAACATTTTTATCATATCCAGTCTCTTCTTGGAATTCACGCAACGCGCAATCGTAATCCTTTTCGTGTGAATTTCTTCTCCCCTTAGGAAATCCCCATTCGGGCTCTTGCCATTGATGAAATTCCGAACTCTCATTAATCAAATCTCGCAATGTATAATGTATGTTTGAGACTGTTATACCTTTACACAATTGATTGTATTTATCTCGTGATGTTGACTCCTCTCCTTTATAGAGTGGTGATAAATTCGGTTCATTACTCCATACACTTTGCCATAATTTATCGAAATTTTCTGTTTTCATTCGTTCTTTCTCGTCTTGCGTCATTTGATTTAGCATATTTAAAATGTAATGCTTATTATTAACGTTGTACTTTCCTCGCATAAAGTCAATATGACCCAATGTGTCTTTTCGGCGAATCATTAAGTACTCAGGTTGACTGTTTTTCATACGAAATGCAATGACACCTATACTGGTAATTGGCATTTTACATGAATTAAATATATGACCGCTCTTTCCACAATTATTACAATAGGGATTGTTTTGCATTACGGAGAATCTATATCATTATATTCCATAGTGTTTATATAGTTTCCATTTCTAATGGATAATCATGATGCACGATACGATATAGAAAAACAGAATCAATATTTACCTCCGGATTTTGAACCGTTGAATGCGCGATTGTTTGATCGAGATGTATGGGAGCCTCATTTTTGGTTTTTTTTTCACACCGTCGCACACACTTATCCGGCGATTCCCAACTCTGTTACGAAACGAAAATATTATGATTTTATACAAAACATTCCCCTCTTTATACCAAACCCCGAATTATCAAATGACTTTAGTAGATTATTGGACGAGTTTCCTGTAAGTCCGTATCTTGATAGTCGCGATTCCTTTATCCGGTGGATGCATTTTTTCGAAAATAAACGTAATTTGCAATTAGGAAAAGAAGAAATTTCTCTCTTTTCATCGCTCGACAATTATCGAAATCATTATAAACCGGTCCAAATCAAGTTATCGGAAAAACTCCGTCTTCGCAAGGAGTATATCGTCATGTTTTTTACCTTGGTGTGTATTGTCGGTATTTATTATTTTTATACATAAATTTGTCGATATATAATAAATATGCGCTTTGAGATTGTATTATTGATAATAGTCGGTGGATTATTATTCCATATTCATACTGACGGAAAATATTTGAAACAATTAGTATTATATAAAAAATACGCTCAAATGGCGGGTGTTGTAGTGGCGGCCTTTGTTCTCTATATTTTGGTCCGAAAAAATCCCAAGAACGCTCAAAATATATTGATGGGTTCTAATGAATATTTGAAATATTTGCCCGTTGATAAAAATGCAACCTCTATGCTTTCACCTATACTGGATTTTACCTCAAAACGTAGTTTTTCGGGTCAAGGTCAGCAAAATATGTATGCAAATCCTATTTTACAAGTTCCCAATCAATCCGATTATTCCGGACAACAATCGGGTGGTAAAATAACTGCTACCAAAAGATCGGTAAGTGGAACCAAGAAGAAATTTGTGGCGTCTCGTCAAGCATGGCGCTGTGGTGGTTGCAATGAACTATTAAAAGCGAGTTTTGAAGTAGACCATAAAATACGTTTAGCAGATGGAGGAAGTAATCACGCCGATAATCTGATTGCGTACTGTCGCGAATGTCATGGTGATAAAACCACTATCGAAAATCTTTAATTGCATTCATAAAATTTTGGAAAATCGAAAATAAAAACTCTAAACCATAGAAAAAAATGGATAGTGTCATACTCTCATTCTAGTCTTTTAAGAATGTTTTTTTTCATTTTTCCAAGATTATTGTTTCATAACCCAATTTACCAACCGTTCTTCGTGAAAATATACGTTTAATTTATATACGCATATTTAAATGGAACAGCAAGACAGTGAAAAATATCCAAAAACAAATATTACGATTGTCAAACGAAGAAAACCTTGTCCGAAAGGTACACGAAGAAATCGCAAAACCGGAGATTGTGAGCCCAAGAAGGAGGATGTGCTCCCAATTGCAATGGAACCCATTCCAACACGCGTTTTAAATGAAGCCCCTATCGAAGAAACTGCAAAACAGTCCAAAGAAAGTAGTTTAGAGGAGATACCCGAAACACAAAACGTTTTATTACCACCCTCTCAAAAAGGAGAGGAAAATGTAATTATTGATGACGTGTTAGCAGCGAACGCGAATATGGGAAATGATTTTCAAAGAAAAAAAGAGGTAATTGAAGGAGATATTGCCGAACAACGTGATGAGTACGATTTTCTCTATCCTCATTTAGATGATCCCGATTTTTCACTCAAAATCGCGCGCCATGAAGAATTTTACGACAGTCGGTATGATGGAAAGGTCCATGATATACGTCAATACTCGGACAAAATGTGTAATGCGAGTTTTGAGTTAATGCCTCATCAGATATTTGTCAAGAATTTTTTATCACTTCAAACACCCTATAATAGTTTGCTCCTCTATCATGGATTAGGTAGCGGGAAAACGTGTAGTGCAATTGGTATTGCCGAAGAAACGCGTTCTTATATGAAACAAGTAGGTATAAAACAGCGTATTTTAGTAGTGGCTGGTCCAAACGTCCAAGATAATTTCCGCATGCAATTGTTTGACGAGCGAAAATTACGCGAAATAGATGGTGTATGGAATATCCAATCGTGTCTTGGAAATTCTCTTTTGAGAGAAGTCAATCCAACCTCTTTAAAGAATGTACCCAAGGATAAAGTCGTCGCACAAATACGTAATATGATCCATAACAATTATGTGTTTATGGGTTATATTGAATTAGCGAATTATATCAAGAAAAAGACGTTTGTCGATGAAAGCACCGGTTATTCCGAAGAAGAACGAAAAAAGATTGAAATAAAACATATACGACATGTATTTAATAATCGATTAATTATAATAGACGAAGTTCACAATATACGTCTGAGTCAAGACAATCCAGATGGCAAAATCGCTCAAATGTTAATGAAGGTCGCGAAATATTCGAGCAATATGCGTCTCCTACTGTTATCAGCAACTCCCATGTATAATAGTAACGAGGAGATAATTTGGCTCACTAATCTCATGAATTTGAATGACAAACGCGGTGTTGTCAATATTCGAGAGGTATTTACGAACACGGGCGAATTCCAAGCAGAAAAAAAGGACGAAAAGGGTGTTGTTACAGAAGAAGGCGGAGAGAGCTTATTGCAAAGAAAAATGATCGGATATATCTCCTATGTTCGTGGAGAAAATCCCTATACATTTCCTTATCGTGTTTATCCCAATGTGTTTTCACCAATACATACATTTTCCGAACCAAATAGCGTTTTGGGAAATTTGGGAAATGCAGCACAAGCACTTATCGGAAATTCAGTCAAACAAATATCCTTGCCAACCAAACAGTTGAACGATAAAGCCATTGAGACACCCCTTACACATACACCACTTTACGTAAATGAAATAGGTGAATACCAAGAAAAGGCATACAATTTGATTATCAATAAAGTAAAGGAGGACATGGAATCATCAAAACACGATTTTGCCGATCTAGACAAGTTTGGATTTCGTATGCTTCAAACACCTCTCGAAGCATTGAATATGGTTTACCCCAGTGAAAATTTGGACCGACAAATAGCCAAAGGAGAATTCGACGATGAAAAAAGTCCGACGGTTGACGGAAAAGAAGGTACGAAAGATCCTCGTTCGACCATGGTGGGAAAACGTGGTCTTTACCGCACGATGAATTATATCGATGATACGGACAAGAAAAATCCAATGAAACATGGGTATTCATATAAACCAGAAATATTGGAAAAATACGGTGCTATTTTTAGTGAAAAGGAATTGCCAAAGTATAGTTCCAAGATGGCCCAAATAACTCAATCCATTAAAAAATCACAAGGAATTGTCATGATTTATACACAATATATTGACGGCGGCGTTGTCCCACTTGCCCTTGCCTTGGAAGAAATGGGTTTTGGTCGTTTCGGTACTTCACAATATACAAACAATCTTTTTGCTAACGCGAAAGAAGACCCTCTCGACGCATTGACAATGACTTCCAGAAGCCAATTAGAAGACAAGACGAAATTTAAACAGGCAAAATACACATTAATTACTGGGGATAAGGCATTTTCTCCTCAAAACGCCGAGGATTTAAAGGAAATTGTATCACCCGAAAACAAAAACGGTTCTATAATAAAAGTTGTCATTATTTCCAAGGCGGGCTCAGAAGGACTGGATTTTAAAAACATTCGACAAATTCATATCCTTGATCCTTGGTATAATATGAATCGTATCGAACAAATTATTGGACGAGCGGTGCGAAACCTGAGTCATTGTATATTACCGTTTGAAGAAAGAAACGTGGAAATTTATATGCATTGTACTTCTTTAAAAGATACTACAGACAAAGAGGCTGCTGACGTATATGTATACCGTTTAGCCAAGAACAAGGCGTTGAAAATCGGCACCGTTACAAGATTGATGAAAGAAATAGCCGTGGATTGCATTGTAAACATCGGTCAGACGAATTTTACGGTGAGTGAAATGGCGACCTTGGCCGGAAACCAGAATATTGAAATAACCCTTTCGAGTGATCGCAAAAAAATCCCTTTTCAAGTTGGTGACAAACCGTTTAGTGATGTGTGTGATTATATGGAAAACTGTTCTTTTCAATGCCGACCTGATGTGAAATCCATACCGGATCGTGAAATCATTAAGACAACTTATTCAACACAATACGCAGATTCGAATGATGAACGTATTCGACAGCGTGTTACAAATCTTTTCCGTGACGAGAAAGATGGAAAAGCATTTTATTCTTTAAAGGAAATCATTGGCTATGTGAATGTGACAAAACAGTATCCACTTACACAAATATATGCCACTCTCACTAAATTCGTGAAAAATAAAAACGAGTATGTGGTCGATAAATATGGCAGACGTGGTTCCATAATCAATCGTGGTTCGATCTACGCATTCCAACCAATCGAGATAAATGATGAAGATATCACCGTGTTTGAACGTAAGGTTCCGGTGGAATACAAACGAAATACTTTGCATATGGAATTACGAAAAGACTTTTCAGAGAAACCAGTCACACAGGACGATGAAAATACAAGCGCGAACAAAACAACATACGAATCCATTTTACAACAAATTAAGAAGAACGTATTAGATGCAACAACTACTCATGAAATGACATCTTCCGATCAAAATTGGTATCGACATGCGAGTCGCGTCATGAATCATATTCAATCCGTTCACAAAATTGGTCTCGAAACGATAAAAGCTCATGTTATTCGGCATAATATTGATTTTTTGATGCCTGAAGAAAAGTTGGTACTCGTGTCTCATTTTTATTCCAAGATTATTGACGATGCAAAATTAAAGGATGAGGAAAAAATAATGAAAGAATATTTAGATACTAAAATTGTTACTACTTCACGAAAGACAGGTATTGTCATGGCAGATAAAACAAAATGGATTGTTTATATGCCATCTTCAGACGATCCGACTACATGGATCCCTGCTGAACCGGAAGACATTCGTGAGTTGGAACGCACCGGTTCACTGCAGAAAATTCTAGACGAACAATCGAGTAAATACAATCAAATTGTTGGTTTTATTGATATGTTCCGAAATGGTAACGAAATGGTGTTCCGTTTAAAGGATGTCACGCAGATGCAAAACAATGTGGGTACACGTATAAGCGCCCAAACGCCCGGAAAAAGTGTATTGTTACGATACTTGAATCAAATTGTAGGTAGCGAGATCTATTCTTTGGAGCAATCAAAGGAAATTATGCAATTAGGTATTTGCGTGATTATTGAGATATTATTACGAGAATTTAATAGCACGAAAAAAGAAAAGGTCTGGTTTTTGAATCCCGAAAAGGCGTTATATAATAAGATTTCGAAATATCGCGCAACGAAGTAAATATAAAAAACATTATATACAGAATATTTTTTATAGATTTTTATGGATTTTTATGGAGCATTTATTTTGCTTGAAATTAGATTGAAGATCTTTAATGAACCATCGTCGATATAGAACTCATTGGGTTCAGTCATTATCTGTTCATTGAATTTGAGTAACATTTCACTCAATTCATCCTTGGTAACCTTTCCTCGTCTATGCGATATTACATCAATCGCATTGGGTTCACTGTCGCTGGATGAATTGCGTCTTTCATCTGAGGTATTTCCAGATTCATCGGACTCACCCCCCGAAGAAGCATTAGCATTCGAAGACGTTGCGTCGTCGTCATCACTAGTGTATTCTAGTAGAGCATCTATCGCGGATGATACCTGAATTTCTTCGGTCGATTCTGTGACACCCACATTTTTAGGTTCTTCGACAGATGCCGCACCAACCTCTATAGTGGGTTGTAGAAGACCATTCTTATACCTCCAAATTTCTTTTGCCTTCTCGTCACGAAGAGTGCGACATATTCTCGTTAATCCAGTCGGTAGAACGGTATTCCATTGATTTTTATTTTCTTGGATCCCCGCCATTTTATCATTTGGATTATTTTTAGTTGATATTTGTTCGTAAGACAATGAAGCATGAACGTATGAAGAATGTCTGTTTTCCGTGCTTGCACGATATATTGATGCTTGTAAATCTGGATATGGGAATGATCCTAGTATTTGTCCGTTACGGACGAACGCTGAATTATAACCGACATGTTTATACATTTCACCCTTTTTACCAAGAAGACGTTTACTGTCATAAGGTCCAACATATTCAGTATTCGTAAGTTCTTTGGGTGAATCGGAGTTAAAGTGGTCGTTATCTATACGTAAACCACATTCGAATTCAAATGTACCGACAATTTCGAATCCGTCATTTTCGATATCTTCGACTATTATGGATCTATTTTCTTTACCATAACCGGTGGCTTTAATGGGATACTCCGTAAGGGTATCGGTACCGGCGTCGTCAGTTTTCTTATACGTAAATCTTGACTGTATGTATTCTTCATTCAATCTTTTTTGCCAGTGGGTAATAGTAGTGGTACCTTTTCCACAATAATAGGAATCGTCGTTACCCCCAAAATAATCGTATTTGTCGCAATATTGGATGGGTTTATCTGGACGGTCGGGATACGATAAGGAAATTTTCATATCATCCCGTCCGAACACAAATCCAAACAAAGTAGTTTGATCGGCAGCAGTTCCATCACGGTCCACATCTTTATCTATACCACATTTAATAGCATTACAAAGTTGGCGGTTGTATTGAAATACAATAGTTGTCCCGTGATATGAATCATCGATTCCATCAACACGCTGATTGGATCGTTCATTCTTAAACTGTTGGATTTCTTCTTCAGTCATATTTCTTCTATTTATTTTATTTGTAAAGACACCTTCAATGTAGATAGTGTTCCATGGTATGTATGTATGTATGTATTCCCCATCAACTTTGTGCGTGTACATGTTAACAGGTGTTTTGTTTCCGCCAACGACTTGACCTGCTTTACCACCCATACCAGCAACACCTTTCGAACGATCACATTTGTGATTGGATCGATTCATATCATACATCTTCTTAACGCTCTGCATATCCATACCATTACCATTGTCTATGATCTTGATAGACTCGTTTTGAATTATTTCCACGCGGACTTCATTTGCTTTGGAATCCGAACTGTTCGCAAGTATTTCACTAACAGATTGCGAATGAGTGAATCCCTTCCAACAGAGATTGTCCAAAGTACCTTCCTCGTTAAAGGAGCCACAATCTTCGTATTGCATTGTTTCAATTGACATATTAAACCGTTTTGTTTGATGTAATCCATTATAACTAACTCGGCCTTTCAATTTTGTACGATATAACCCTTTTTCTATATTCTCGCGCAACAAAATAATACAAAATTGATAAAGGATTTAAAATCTATATGGATATATATCGGTAATATGTCAAAAGTAGTCATTCGTCGCACAAAAAACAAGGATGGAAATGTAGGTGAACGCAAAGTATATGGTGTTTACATGAAATCCATGTTGGATAAAAAGGTGTCTCTTCACATCACTGAAATAGGGAAAAGTGTGAAACAGAATTTAGAAATAAAAATATCCAATGATATTGCTGGAAAATGTATCGATGAGGGGTTTATCAAACCTCAATCCATCAAAGTAATTAATTATTCGAGTGGAAATGTCAATGGTGAATATGTTGAATACCAAGTAACATTTGAATGTATGGTATGTCTTCCTGTGGAAGGAATGTTGGTCGAATGTACGTGTAAAAGTGTTACCAAAGCAGGTATCCATGCTGAAGTCATCGACCCCCAAGGTTACACTCCTCTCACAATCTTCGTTGCAAGAGATCATCATCATTTAAATGAACGACTCGGTTCAGTGAAAGAGGGTGAAACCATTACGGTCAGAGTGATCGGTATCCGTTTTGAGTTGAATGACAAATATATTTGTGCCATTGCGAAATTGATGGATATGTAAACACATATTTGCCGATATATATATTACATTATACCAAGTATAATGTAAAACCAATAAAAATGTATCTTTTTATTACAGACTCAATATACAATTAGCTCTTACTGGAATTCTAATCCAGGTTTGCGGATAACTTCATATATGAAAAACACATATATCAAAGTCCACAGTGATAACCACTACACTATAAGAGCAAATATATGCAAATGTTTATCCACTACGTAAGAACATTTGCACTTTTTTTGTCAAATTCACCATTGCTTGCTTGTCGTTCCCTATCAACGTTGTTGATATATCGTCTATTTCCCGTTTTGTCAACCCATCCGTCAGCGTATCAGTTTGCATCATTCGAACAATAATAGTTGCCGTCCAATGTACCACATCGTCGACGACAATCCAATTTGGACCCCCACCGGCAGCGCTTAATAAATACCCCATACCTTTATCAGCACACCGCAACATATACTCCTTGGCATCCGGACACAATGTATCCATTGTGTTTAACGCATTCATATCCATAGTTAGGTTTTTCATTTGATATACATTATTCACGAAAAGACCAATCAATTTTGTACGTACGGTTGATATTCATTAAA
>CERI01091060.1_pt1 | contig 23595 bp, 23 predicted proteins | sample 350261 | NCBI WGS metagenome assembly CERI01 (sample SAMEA2620979, study PRJEB7988) | marine metagenome | isolation source: saline water (ENVO:00002010), including
TGGGATGGGCATAATGTACTTGAAATTGGAAATATGATTGAATATTTTAATGGACAAGAAACCACATCGACTGATAGGGATTCTCCAACCTTTCCAGGAAATGTCTTTTACGTACACGTAGGTACCAATGCAACAGAGCCCATGTATTGGTTATTTTACAAGTCCTTAGCAGATTATTTAATGACTACACAAGTATTTAAACAACGTACACGATTGGATAAAGTAAGTATTTGGGGTTTATGTAAACAGCATTTGGGTGTATTTAATCAGGAAACTAAAAAATTACCCCCCTTAAAATCGGCGTTTTAAATGTGAAAAGGTGTAAAAAGAATATATATATATAGAATGAATGCCTCTTTTTTATTAACAGGTATTATTAAACAAATCAATGAAAAAAGGATACAAAATGAGATAAATACAACTTGGAAAGATGTAAATCCTCGTAGAAATATACCAATTAAATGGGATACACGCATTCATATAGGATACACCTACCATAACGACGATTATGACCGTAAAGTAATAATAAAATGATTATAAAGATAACTTGCTATAAATAAGCAATATGTCACCAAAGAAGTTTTATAAAAAGAAAGGAACGGGGTTTTCCAAAACGAGTTTTTCCACATCCATAGGACAAACTGCTTATTTGGTCATTGTAGAATCGCCTTCAAAGTGTGGAAAAATCGAAGAATATTTGGGGGGTCAGTACAAATGTATAGCCAGTAAAGGACATTTTCGCGAAATTACTGGATTGAAACAAATTGCAGTAAAATCCAATTTCGAGCCTACGTTTACAATGGTAAAAGAAAAATCGTCGCATGTCTCGTGGATGAGAGATATTGTAAAACAATATCCGAAGAGGTCAGTCTTCTTGGCTACGGATGATGATCGTGAGGGAGAAGGTATTGCTTGGCATTTATGTCAAGTATTTGATTTACCAATAGGAACAACAAAACGAATTTTGTTCCATGAAATCACGAAAAAAGCGATTACAGACGCAATTTCAAACCCAACTATTTTAAACATGGATTTGGTGAAAGCACAGCACGCTAGGCAAGTATTAGATATAATAGTAGGATTCAAGATATCGCCACATTTGTGGAAACATATTCGTGGTGGAAAGGACAATGCTTTGTCTGCAGGACGATGTCAAACACCCGCATTACGATTAGTTTACGAACGTGAAAAGGAAATACGAGATACAGTCTTGGAAAAAAAGTATAAAATAATGGGTTCATTTACACCTCAAAACATTGGTTTCGTGTTAAATCGGGAATTTGAGAAGGAGAAACAAGTAAATGACTTCATGAAAAAAAGTCAGGATTTTTCGCATGTATTAAGCATTAAATCGGAAAGAAAGAGTGAAAAGCAACCACCTAGACCATTTCATACTTCTCATTTACTCCAAACAGCGAATAATGTCTTGGGAATGTCTCCAAAAATAACGATGATGACAGCTCAAAAGTTATATCAGGCGGGATTAATTACATATATGAGAACAGAAAACGCAAAATACGCACCTCCGTTTGTAGAAACCGTAAAACAATACATTTTAGGGAAATATGGGGATCAATGTCTTGGAAATTTAGGAAAAATAACGAACTTTGATAAAAAAAATCCACATGAAGGAATCCGTGTCACGAACATACAGACATCTTCTATTCAGATTGGTCCAAGAGAAAACAAATTATACCAGCTTATTTGGAGAAATACGTTGGAAAGTTGCATGGCTCCTGCTTTGTATCAAGTGTTTCCCTTGGAAATAACGGCACCTAACATAGACGAGCACAATTTAGTATACAAAAAAAATCTGGAATTACCTATGTTTTTGGGTTGGAAACTCGTAAAAGGTGAAAAGGACAGTGATGAGGAGGTGTATTTGTATGTAAAAAATTTATGTACGGCTGGTCAAGTATCTGTTTCCTATCAAAAGATTAGCAGTGATTTAGTCGTACATAACAAAATAAGTCATTATAACGAATCTTCTTTAGTAAAAAAATTGGAGGATCTGGGTATAGGTCGTCCATCGACATACGCAATGTTAGTAGAAACAATCCAAGACCGCGATTATGTAAAACTAGGAAATATTGAAGGAAAGGAAGAAGAATGTACAAATTATATCCTAGAAAAGGGCAAAAAACTCGTTACAAAAACAGTAAAGAAGAAGATCGGAAATGAGAACAATAAATTGTATTTAGAGCCTGTAGGTGAATTATGTATTGAGTTTTTGCTGAAATATTTCCAACAACTTTTTGAATTTGATTATACGAAAAACATGGAAGACGAATTAGATAAAATTGCAAACGGGCAAATGGAAAAAGAGTGGTATGATTTATGTTCGAATTGTTACAAAGAGATCGGAATAATGAGTAAACAATTAAATAAAGTAGAAAAAGAGGCCTATCGCATTGATGAATTACATGAAATCAGTTTTCAACAATATGGACCCTGTATAAAGAAAACGGTAAACGGAGAAGTGTCGTATTTACCTATGAAAAAGAGTACGGAAATCAATTTGGAAAAAGCAAGAAATGGACAATATAGATTAGAAGAATTATTAGCCATTGAAAACGAAAGTTTAGGCATTTATGAAAACGAGCCTCTATTACTTAAAAAAGGAAAATACGGATATTATTTAGTACACAATGGAGAAAATATAAGTTTAAAGGAATATGAAGGAAATGCCGAGAACATTGATTTACAAAATGCGATTATTTACATTCAAAAGAAACGAGCATCGTCTTCCACCTCAAAACATATTGTATTAAATGACCATATGAGTATTCGCGAAGGAAAATTTGGTCCCTATGTTTTTTATAAAACCGAACAAATGGCGAAACCGAAATTCCTTTCCTTGAAAAAATGTAATTACTTGGAACTCAATCATGACGAAATAATAGAATGGATTGACCAAAAATACTTCAAAGAATAAAATAAGAAAATTATATAGAATAGTTTTAAAATGCTCCAAGAGTGTTTCCCATTTATTAAGTACGTCTATGTAGGAATTTTGTTCGTATTTGTTTTTATTTTGTTGTTCAATCAAAACCTTCAAATGGTAGGGTTTGGAAGTAATTGTGGATTGACTGCTATACTCACCTTATTAGTATGTTTTGATTTGTTTATGGATACCGATAGAAACATAAAAGCGTTGGTAATGGCTATACCTGCAAGTACATATACAAAAGAATACAATGTGTACTTACCTTTATGGTGGTCATTACTAAGTGCGGTGTTATTGCAATTTACATCTTCGATCATGATGGTATTAAATTATCAGTTTTTAGAAAAACAGGGAGATCCCGTAATTATATCACGAACGAATGAAAGAAAAATCAACAATTACAAAATATTAACCATGGTTTCCATAACAATAGTAATGATATTGTTGTTTGTATATTTTGTGCAAATGAAGGGAGTAGATGGTTCGCTTGGATTTTCTCCTGGTTATCAGTTATTCTTATATTTACTTTGTATATTGACATTTATTTTGCCATTTATCAATCTATATTACGCAAATGATTTATCCAAACTAAGATATCAATCTACGAGCGGATAAAGTAATTGCGACAAATTTCATATAAAAACTAATATTATATTTTAATATGAAATTCCATGAAACGCATTACGAGGAATATGTAGAAAAGGTAGAAAAGAGTAATATACACGAAGAATTAGAGCCTTTTTATAAAAAATTACCCAGCAAATTAGACAATTTCAGAAATTTAATCTTATATGGACCAGTAGGAACGGGTAAATACAGTCAAGCATTAAAAATAATCAAAAAATACAGTCCAAGTGATTTAAAATATGAAAAAAAGATGAATGTCATGTGTGAAAAAGGAGAGTTTTCCTATAAACTAAGTGATGTACATTTTGAGGTAGATCTTATGTTGTTGGGTTGTAACTCGAAAGTGATATGGCATGAACTTTTTTCCCAAATAGTAGAAGTAGTATCTGTAAGAAAGGAAAAAATAGCCATTATATTATGTAAAAATTTTCATACCATACACAGTGAGTTGTTGGATATTTTTTATAGTTATATGCAGCAATATAATCACAACAATCTAGCAATACAATTACGATTTATTTTGATAAGTGAACACATTAGCTTTCTTCCTTTAAACATTATTAACCATTGTTATCGTGTCCCTGTCAGACGTCCAAAGAAGCAGGAATATAAAAGGTTAGGTTTAAAATTCAATATTGAACCGAAATACGTAACCAATTTGAAGGAAATAAAAAGTATACAGTTATTATCCCACGAAAGTGATATTGGTGAAGATTTGTATGATAAAATATTAACGCAATTATTAAACGTAATAAACGCAGAAAGTATTAATTATTCACATATTCGTGAAACATTATACGATTTGTTGATTTACAACTTGGATATTCAAGAGGTAATTATGGGTATCTTGGATTATTATGTAGAAAAAGATATGTTAAAAAAAGACAATATTGACACAATTATGAGTAAGATGCCAGTATTATTGAAACAATATAATAATAATTATCGACCTATATACCATTTAGAGAGTATATTCTTAACTATTACAAATGAACTCCAATATACATAAGTATTTAAAAATACTCGAGTTGGAAAAGGAAACAAACATAGATGAACAAATTATCAAGAAACAATACTATAAATTAGCAAGAATGGTTCATCCAGACAGAAATCCTGATAAAAATGCAAATGAAAGATTCCAAAATATTAACGAGGCTTATGAAAAATTAATGATTTACCATCATTACATTGAATTAGAAGAGGACGATGAAGAAAAGATAGAAAATAATGATTTCAATAAAAATTGGATGTTATATATGTATGATTTCCTTCAAAGTGATCTATTCTTTCAAATAAAAAGTCAACTCTTTCATAATATAATAGAAAAATTGTGTAATAAGTGTGAAAATAAGGCATACGAGTTAATAAAACAGTTAGACGAAAGACTTTTGCAAAAATTCTTGTGTATTTTGCATAAAAATAATGAAAACTTGCCACTAAGCAATGAGTTTATAGAAAAAGTAGAAAAATTATTACACGAGAAGAAAAATAATAAAACGTTGTATATTTTGAGACCTACATTGAAGAATATGTTTGATGACCAAGTATATAAATTGAAAATAGGTGAAGACTACATATATGTACCTTTATGGCACCATGAGTTAGAATATGAAATAAATAACGAAACGGTTATCGTTCAAATTATTCCCGAATTAGAACCAAATATAGAAATTAATGAAAAGAACGACATAATTATTTACCAAAAACAATGTATTAAGGAGTTATGGCAGAGAAAAGACCTGGAAATAAATATAAATAATACAAAATATACCGTTTTGTGTGAAAATATAAAGTTAACATCATTTCAAGAAATCAGGTTAACGCAAGATGGTATTTCTCGTATATCTACTCAAAACATATATGATGTTTCGAGAAAAGGAGACATAATAATATACTTGTTCCTTTACATATAAGGATGAGGATTGTTAGAAATCATAAATCCGCCACCATAATGAAAGATAAAATAAAATATATGATAAACTACTAAAGAAGCGAACAGAGTAGTTATAAAAACAATCGTCATAATTTGTGTTGTAGAGAGGTCTTTTCCTAATAATAATTTATTAAATAATCCATAAATATAACTTTTCGAATTTTCCAGTTGTACACGCATTTCAATAGCGACTACTGCGATTAAAGCGGTGACAAATCCATTTAATAAAAATGCGGTCAAATAATTTGTTGCACGAACACCTTTGATCAAAGGGAACATATGTGAATATATATTAATACACATAAATAATTTATTAATTCAATAAAAAATAATTAATAAATTACATTAAAATCCTTGTTTATAACTAATTAAGTTGCACTTGCAACAACCTTCTTCTTCACAACCTTCTTCTTTGGCTTTACCTCGACTTCGGCTTCGGCTTCTACTGCCTCAGCTACTACCTTCTTAACAATTTTCTTCTTTGGCTTTACCTCAACAGGGGCTTCCTCTTCTTCATCACTATCTTCTGCGACAGTATCATTTTCTTTGGTTTTACTAAAGACACTTGCGGGCTCACTTTCATCTACATCATCTCCATCTTGGATGACTTGGCTAGCAATCTCACCTCTTTCCTCTTCACTGAGATTGATGTGACACTTACCATAAACGCTTTCTACGTTACGTGGCTTGACTACACTTTGGATAAGCTTCCATGTAACACCCCAGGCCTTAGGTGAGACCCAAATACCACCACATTGGATAACACATGCTACTTGACTTAATTTGGGTACCAGGTCAACCGGAGTAATATGTGGCTTAGAATCATCTGGGAAAATACAGGTGTTATTGGTATCATACAACTCAATAGCCCATCTTCCATCATAACAAGGAACCTTAGCACGAATCGATGGTGACTTACTAGGATCAATCTTTTTTGTCATCTTATCTTTAGCATACTTAACAATAGGGTAAAAGCTATGCTTACATACTTCACGGGACATATCCTCACCGAACCATAGTTCGGCATTTTCTACAGCTGCGTCAAGAATACCTTCTTCAAATTCCTTCATTTTCTCCAAAAACATATCCGTAGAGGGTTTGCGATATTCCTGTGTGGGAAAATTGAGAGTCATATTGAATCTGTTATCAGATTCACCTGCTTCATTGACATAATCACTAATACCCCATGTCATCATGAGAGGGGTACTTACATGCAACGAACGCTTTGTTTCAGTGTTAATAACACTAATCGCTTTTCCTCCACTCTTATTTATCTTGGGAGGCATAAACTTGATTGCGGAAGGATTCCATTCACTTGAGGTAACAACAACGGGCTTTGACATTTCTTATAGAATTGCTAATATGAAATACATAGTAGTGATTCCTTTAAATCAATTTTCCAAAATATAAGGGAGTATTGAAAAAACACGAAAAACCGTGTTTTATAAGATTTTTGTATGAAATTATATAAATAGATATAATATCTAAAACTAGTACAATGAAGACTTTAGAAAATAAAGTCATTGTAAACAATGACAATGAAAAGCCTTTCAATAAAATGAAAATAAGTGAATTAAAAATTATTATCAAAAAAGAGAAAAAACTGATTCACGACAATATAACAAAACTACCTTTAAAATCTCAACAAAAGTTTTATAGAAAAATAAGCAACCAGATGCATGATTTTGCGTTAGTGGGTAGTAAATCAATATTATTGGAGAGGGTAGAAAAGATTCAACATCAAAACGCGTGTGCATTAAATATACAAAAAAATGTGCGACGTTTATTTGTAAAACAGTTATTAATATTAAGAGGACCCGCTACCTTAAAACGTTCGCTATGTAATAATGAGACGGATTTTTGCACACTTCAGCCGGTCGAAGAAATAGAACTGATTGATTTTTTCAGTTATAAATCAAATCAAAGTAATTTTATTTACGGATTTGATATCAATTCATTGCTCAATATTTATAAAAGAAAAAGGAAACTAGAAAATCCGTATACACGCGAGACGATGGAAGAATATATTGGATGTATTAAAAAAATGTACCGTTTAAACAAGATTATTTGGAAAGAAACAATTAAAAACGAGACATTTGATTCGGATACAGTACTACACGATAGTTTTGTCCAACGACAAAATATAAGAAGACGATTAAATTCATTAGAATTACCAGAACATTACAATGCAAACGAAGTAACGGTGAAACTAAGACAACTAAGAGAAAAGTCGATACAATATAGAGTTGACAATATTTTCACTGATATTGACAGTCATGGACACTATACTCATAAGGAATGGTTTGTTTCTTTAAATTTTGGTGATATGATGCGTTTATTCCGGATTATGAGAGATATATGGAACTATCGTTCTCGTCTCCCTTTTTCAGTGAAACTGAAAATTTGTCCATTGTGGGATCCCTTTGTAGGAGTTGCAATTAATTATCGTGATATTGTTTATAGTCATATTCAAAAACAATGCTTAACCATTATAGAAGATTTAATCTATATGGGGATTGATGAAGCCCATCAGAATCTAGGTATATTCCAATTTCTTACAGCGCTAACATTTGTCTCTTTAGATGCCAGACGTACAATGCCTTGGTTATATGAATCTATTTTTTAATAATAATTTCTTTCTAGAAACTATTATTTACTAAATATAATCACAAATATCTACTTGAAAGGTATTCTTTTGTATAGTAACACGAAACGGTTTTCCACATCCAACGATTTCGTTGTTATCCACTAAACGTAAACATTCTTTTTTAGATAAATGTGGTTCCATTTGTTGCAAAGTGGATTTATAAATACCATGTCTAAATATTCCGCAATTCAGTTGTTCCATAATAAAAAAATCATGGCAATGAGGACAACGTAATATAGATTCCATTATATTATGTTATATTAATGTTCTAAAGGAGGATATCCAAATAACCATCTTAAGTAATCCGTAAATCCAGTGGATCTACTGCGATAATCAGGTGTGTAATAAGGGTCATAATATGGATTATAATAACGATTGTGGGAAGGAGGAACATTATAAATATACACGTCTCTATCATTATTATGATAATTTCGGTTATAGTCAGTTCTAAACATGTACCATGGATACCTCTGAGGTCTTCCATGTCTACGATGATGACTTCGTCGTCTTCCGTGGTGACGTACGTGTTTTCCTCTATTTCTCTTTCTTCCACTATATCCTTCTTGGATACATTGATAACTATAAAAAATAGCTATGCACAAAACTAAAACAATAAAGCCCCAAAATAATGTATTGGTAGTAGTCTTCATCTTATAAAATAACTGGGGATTATATTTTCTTTATATACTATTTTATAAATATTATTAATTATAACAATGAATTTATATAGGAACACCTAATACCCTCACACATTTAGGAATATTTATTTAATAATGCGTTAAACCATATAAAAAAAGGTCACTATAGAGTGTATAGAATGGTAAGAACATCTAAAACTCCCCTCGCTAAAGAAACTGCTCCTAAGAAGACTGCCACCAAGAAGGCAACCAAGACTACTGCTCCTGTAGAAGCTAGTCCTGCTCCGGTTGATGCTACTGCTGCTCCTGTCAACGAGGTTGTTCAGGAGGTTTCCTCCACTGAGCAAAAGATGTCTGAGTTCAGTGCTAAGCTTCAACAACTTTCCAGCATCTTTTCTTCCCTTAAGGCTGACTACAAGACCCTTGAGAAAGGTATTGCCCGTGAACTTAAGGCTGCTCAAAAGGCTGCTGCTAAGAAGCAAAAGCGTGCTGGTAACAGAGCTCCTTCTGGTTTCGTTAAGCCTGCACGTATTAGTGACGAGCTAGCTCGTTTCCTTGGTAAGGATATTGGAACTGAGATGGCAAGAACCGCTGTCAGCAAGGAGATTAACGAGTATATTGTTGCTAACGGTCTTCAGAACAAGGATAATGGCCGTTTCATCAACCCTGATGCTAAATTGACTCAACTTCTTAAGATCAAGAAGGGTGATGAGCTAAGCTACTTCAACCTTCAGACTTACATGAAGCACCACTTCATTAAGGCTGCTGATCTTGCTGCTGCTGCTGCTACAACTGCCTAAATACCTGGAAATATAAAAATAAAGTAAATATTTGAACGTTTAAATATATTACATTTTCATGTGTAATATATTTAAGATGATGCACTTTCTTTTTTACTTGATGGTGAATGGCGAGAAACTTCAACAAATCTATGTCCAGAAGAATTGAATCCGTTGGGGGTTCCAGCTCTATCATAAGGATTGACAATAAATTCAACATCATCAAACATTAGATATCCATCATCACGAATATGACTATATTTTCCTTTAAACACCGTTTTTCGATCATCTCTTCCACGAGAATCTTCAATATAATAATGTTTTCCTGATTTCATTTTTGTTTGGGCGAGTTTGGGAGAAGCCTTCGGTGTTTTGCTTTTTTTCCTATTTGTTAAAAAGGGTGTTTTTCTTCTACGCGTTGTTTTTTGTGAAGGTGATTTGGGACTTTTGTAATCGTGTTTTGCGATACGCCCTTTTGGTAAGTTTTTATATTCGCTAAATGACAATACCATATAAATATTTGTTAGAAAATATTTATATTTTTTCTGGAATATAGGAAAATACAATATCTACCAACATATTAGTTTCCATTAGCAATTGATCTTCAATAAAAGACTCCATAGCTAACAATGTATCAAATTCCATTATTTCATTTTTAAAGATAAGCTTAAATTTAGGATCTTGCTCTATTTTCGTCATATTCCTAGTGAATTAACTTAAAATAAGTTTATATATGTTTTCTTTAAAAATAACAAAACATACTATTTCCATCCTAAATGGAACAAATTAATCGCATATACATGTACCTCCGAATCCAGGCAAATAACTACCTCGAGAACCATTATCACAAAGACATGCCAATCCCGTATTCATCCAATTCGAAAGAGACCATGGTGTTTGAACGCAAAATGCTTTCGAAAATCCATTATTTATACATTCGTTATAATCATGATATCCTTCTTGGTGAGAAAGAGGTTGAATTACCAAAGAAAGTGCAAGTACAACCACTAACAATATAAAAAGTCCCCAATAAGATTGTTTCATTTACATTATAAGGTTATTTTTTTCTGGAAAAAGGTTTTATCTAAATATAATAACCATGATTCCCAAAGTGATTTATATATTGCATGAAAGTATGAAGGAAACGTTAATGATAGACGATAAATGGAGAATACTTCATCCTGAGTATACTATTAACATAGTGGATATGGATAATTACAAGTCGTTATTAAAACCATTAAATCCGATTTATTTGGAGGTATTCAGAGCAATAAAATGGCCACGTATCAAAACGGATTTTATGCGTCTTGTATTGTTATACGAAAAAGGTGGATTTGTAATGGATTCTAATTTAGAGCCCTTACATAATTTTGATCCACTTTGCAATAATCATCTTATTTTGTGCAAATCTATGGAAGAATTTCCGGATTTACCTTATTGTAAAAAATGTTTAGCGGGAGAATCAAATCAATCGATTGTTAAAACATTAATGTATTATTACATTAATAATTTTTTTAATGGAAACGATTTTTCGAGAAACTGGGAATTAGAAAAAATTATGAAACAATTTTTACCTAACTCTATGTTCGGAACGTCAGTCGGTATTATTCAACAACAAAGTTCACGATTTTTTTACGATGCTTCCTATTCATACAAAAAAATAAGGATTTTAAATGACAAATCTAGCTATTTTCGTGATTAGGGAAAACAAAACCGTGTTCTTCTAGTAAATTATGTAACTGTGCTCCTTCATATTGTCCTACTTCAAATTCAGTATTATAAAATTGTTCGATTTGTGTTTCCTTCAAACAAAACATTTGATAAATGTTATTCAATGTTTTAGCGTCATTTATATATTTTGTATTTTTCACCAACCAATCGTAAAAATCGGTCGTTTGTTTTTCTTTGATATATTCCTCATACCATTTCATCGTTTCATACAAAGATGTATTGCTATGAATATTGTAATCGGTACCCGATAAAACAGTAATTTGTCTAAATACTTGCATATCCATATTTAGGTCATTCAATATATTCGTAAAATTATATAGCAAAACGGTCTTATTATTTAGACTAAAATGTCTCAATACACGTGTACAACCATATACAAACATATCCATGTCATCACTCATACATGCCCATGCTTTTCCAGATAAGACCAAAGATGCACATATTTCGTCCGCTTCTCCTTTTGATTCGATAAAGGGTACATTATACGTCTTCATTAACGTTTTGATATGTTGTATATCTTTGTTTTTCACCCGTATACATTGACTTTTCAGTTCCTCGATTTCCTGTAAATACATTTTCTTGTCTTCTGGGGACAAGTCGTCTCCCTTTTCTTGCAATTGGGTTTCGAGTGCTTTGTATTTTTGTTCTGCATCTGCCTTTTCCGCCTTGCGCTCATCAAGCAATTCATATTTCTCTGGTGGTGGCTTGCCATCAAATACGAAAATCGGAGTAATATCCAGGTTACGAAACAAAGATATCATAGAATAAAAGTTTTCAAATAAAGCGTTCTGATGTAAATATTTGTACAAATAAATACTAGTATCGATGGCAATTGTTTTGTTCGCTAATTCATTTAGTTTAATTTTCTTTATGGTAGATCGTTTACAGTTATCTACCAAGAATCTGTTTAAATGTACAATACCCATATGATTTTTTTTACATTGATATATATCCTTAGGTTTATATCAATTTTGTTAAACGGAATATTCCCGAATAAAATCCATAGCCTTTGTAGAATTGTATATCTTACCCACTTGGATGAACTTGTTTTCCTCACCATCTTTGTAGTGATTTAAAAAATATAATATATACTGCATTTCACTTTCAGGTAGTTCATGAATATATTTAATATGGTCATATTCAGTATCTATTTTTGAATCCAATACACATACAATTTTATCGTCTTGTCCTTTTTCATCGCGCGTTTCTATTCCTCCCAAAATACGAATATCGACAGCGCAACCGGCTACTAAAGAATGAGAGGATAACAATAGAATATCGATTGGGTCTCCATCAGGTGCAAGTGTTTTGGGAATAAACCCATAATTGTAAGGGAAACTATTTGTATTTCTCAAGACCCTGTCCAATACAAGTTGATTTGTCGATTCATCGTACTCGTATTTTAAATTAGAATTTTTAGAAATTTCGATAATCACTTTCATATACTTTATATTATATTAAAATCTTATCCATATAACGTCATACGTAAACTTTTATCTTGTTTATTGTATTTATTTATTACTTCTTGTGTTTTGTCAATCATGTTTAAAAAGTCGGGTTTGTTGTATAACATTATGATTAACTCGATATAACTATCTATCGTTTTCAAATCATTCGTAAATTGTAAGATGTTCTTATTATTTCGTTTACACCATGTCCAAAACGAATCAAAATGACAAAGCAAAATAGATTTTATGATGTAATAACTAAACACATTGGTATGTTCTACCATTTTCCCCTGTTGCATTACATCTATAAAACTATGGTAAGTAAACCCGTAATAATTTAAAATACGTGTGCTTTGTAACATACTATAAATACATTCTTTTTCTAACAATTGTTTCGTTTTTTTACATATTAAATTCGTATTGGTTTTCTTTTGCGTTGTTAAAAAGGCTTTAAAAAAACATTGAAAGAATGTGGCCCATGTTTCACAATAAGATTCATAAATGCGAATGCTCTTGGCTTTTATATTTGGAAAAACGGCTAACAATGCTTTATTTCCATATAATTCATCGACGTGAGAAAAGTCCAGTCCCATATTATGAAAACTTTCGTGCATCATCACTTTAAACCACTCTTCTTCGCGGTAAATATACATGGAGGTTTCCGGTTTACAAGACGTAGTAAAAGCACTATTCACATGATAAGGACCCAATGGACTAAAGAGATCGGGTAATTCCTTGTTATTATCCACCATAAAGAGATGTATATTCATTGTCTTGGAACAATGTGAAGAAGAAAACCTTGATACAAATGAAAACCACAAAAATATTTTCGTGACAATCGTTTGTAATTGACTTGTAGAAACCTTTTTTCCAAGAGGGAAATAAATATGGATGTGAAAATGCCTTAAAACACTGTGTTTTACTACAAAAGTATATTGAATACAAGTATAGGCTTGGGAAACAAGGTCATTGTATTGTGTTTTTGGAATATAAGTAAGCTCTTGGTCCGTTATTTTTTCCATAGTAGTAGAAGAAATAGGTATAGTAAGTGTTTGTAATTCCGACTGGGCATGATTAAGTATCGAAAGCCATTTTTCCAAGACATTTTTATGTTCCGAAAAACAGGTTTTTACACTAAATCGTCTTGGAAATTCAGATTCAATAAAATCAATAACAAATTGTTGCTTCTCTTTATTCATAGTATATCGATATATACTATGGATTTATTTTTTCAAATAGTCGCGAACTGCCATAAGCAAATGGTCGGTTTGTGGTTCACTTCCGCGGTCAAATTGTTGTAATTTCGCGTCTTTTGTGGCTAATAACAATATATTCAAGTTTGATTTGCTTTTATCCGAGAATTTTGATTTGAGCCCCTTCAAACGTTCTTCTTGGCTACGTTTCCCATAAAAATCCGTATCAATAGTAATATTTGCAGGTCGTAATAATACGTCTTCCTTCGCCTTTTTCTTGCATTTTTTTGATAATTTACCGGATTTGCTACCAGCACAAATAGCTAGATCCACGTCTTTTGCGAAAGGACTACCACTATGGATCGTAAATAGTTTTTGGAACTCTTTGTTTTGATTCGCGAATTTAGAACCTTGATAATAATGTTCAACCGACGCATACTCTTCTCCATCTACCGTAATAATGTCTTTGTCCCATGAATCGTCTAATTTTTTTCGCCAATCTTTTATTTGCGCTAATTTGTCGTATTTAGAAACCTGTGTTTTATCCATTTTTTCATGCACACCCTTTCCTGGTTTAGGTGTTTTTGCAGATTTTTCATGAAAAACCAAGACAACGGAATTGTTAAAAGAACTATTGTTTTCATCTTCTAATTCTTCTTCGTCGGTCTTTGTTTTGTGAACAAGTCCCATTCGATCTTGAAGCTCTTGGAATTGTGGAATCAAAGAATAGATTCCATGAGAACTTTCCATACATTTATTTAAAATCAAACTCTTGATATGATAAGGAATTTCATGAAAATCCAAGATACGCTTGTTTTTATAGGAAACCAATCGGAAATGATCGCCACTAAACGTAGTAATAATATAATGTTTTGGTTGAAATACTTTTAATGTTTGAATAGCGGGACTCGCTTCACCACAGAGTAAGATACCGTCCAATTCGCCATCAATACACGGACGTTCAGATAAAATAATCATTTTTATTTGTAAATGGCGTTCGATTACAGAAATCGCCCAGCTATCTGCCCAAAAGTTAGAAGACAATATGTAGTTGCGGAATTCCTCTAAAGTGGTAATGGATGAAAAATCGGAAACGTTTTCTGCTATTAATTGTTCTTGTTCGTCGATGAGTTGAGTTAATTCACTGTGACGTTCCTTTAGATTATTCACTTGTTCTAAAATGGAGGACAATTCGTCTTTATCTTTCTTGGACAAACGTTTTGCTCTTGTTTTCAAGGTTTCCATATTTCGTTTTATTTCTTCCTTTTCCTTTTCGTATTCCCTTTTTGTTGAATCTAAATCCAAGAAGAGTTGTCGTTGTTCTTCAAATACTTTATGGGTTGCTTCACGTGCGACAATTGAACGTAATTTTTTGACACTAGTTTTATAACCGATTTGACGAAAAGCGTCGCGTATGACTGCGAAAAAACAATCTCCGTTATTTTCGACGTCGTGGATTTGATAATTGTTATTTTTCATGAATTCTTCAATCCAGTTTACACGTCCATATTTTTTGTATTGTGATTTGATAGTATTGGCTTCTTCTAAGGATTCTTCAACCAAAGACTTGGGAGGTTTAATAGAGGAATTGATTTCAAAAATACCGTTTTGTATTACTCGTTCAATTTCTTCTAAAGAGGGTTGTTTTTTCGAAGGATCTATTTTGACTTTCATTACTTCGTCTTGGTCATCGACAACAAGTTCAACTTCTTCTGGTTTTTCCTTGTTATTTAATTCTTCTAAATCTTTAGAAAGAGGATAGGCCTTTTCTTTTTCTGTAAACATGGAGATATTTGAACCGGATCGATCGATAAAACGTTCTGAAACGAAAGAAAATAACAGTGGGTCGTCAACTTCGTTAATATCTATTTCCTTATCCTGTTTAAACATAGCTAATGCCTTATCCTTTGGAAATTCGATAATCCCTATTTTGGATGAAATTTTATTATTGACAACCATATAAATGGGGCAAAAAACAACACCTTTATTGATTTTAGTATAATTTGGTTTTCCAAAAACAATAATGACATCTTTACCATGAATTTCCATTTCATAAGGAATTGTTTCGTGTTCTTTATCTCCACTGTCGATTTCTTTTTTTTCATCATATTCAATAATCGAATTTAAATTGGAATATACCATCTTATATTATGTTGAAATATTATTCCATTTATAAACACGCAAAAAGATAAAATAGGACAATAAGATATAATGAACGAAGAGCTGTTTTTAGCAGAAACGTGGACGAGCTATTTGATAGTATTTTGTTTTGTCTTTTACATTGCGTACGTATTTTTCGATGCGATTCTATCAAAAGGGAAAATGAAAAAGATGAAAGGAGGAGGATGAGGTGCAAGGAAAAGGTATTAAACCCAACCGTATCCGAATAACAAAAACAAAAGATAATTGAGGAATGACTTGTAAGATGTTTTCAGCAAGATATCCTATGACGAAAATACAATTAAGACGTTGTTTTTATGAAATGCTTATTTCATAAAAATAGGGAAGGCAATTAGCATTTACAATCCATAAACTTGAATTTTGCCCGACTCGAAAAACTAACACATTCTTTTATACTCAACGAAGTGAATTTTTTAATTTGGGGAACAATTTCACCAATCCATTTTTCATGACTACCTAATGTATCTCGCGTTTCATTAATAAGCAAGACCATATTATCACTAAGTTCTTCAATCTCATTTTGTCTATTTTCTTCCATCATATATCTGCCGACTAATGCCAATGTATCAGTAATAAGGACCAACACACCTTCTTCAGCAATCATATCTTGTTTCATCAAATTCATAATAAATAACACATGACATTTTCTCGTATCATTTTTTTTGTTGTAATCACAAAATCCATCGTAATTCGTATTTGGGTCAACATAATGTATTTCATTTAAACTTGATTTATAATATTCCACAAAATCATCTACCATCTTTCCAAATAATTCATGGATTCCAACTAATTCCAGATACAAATCGGAATAAATTTTGGATAAAAAAGAATTCGAAGACATAATAGAAAACATATTTTCAAATAAAATCGTTTGGTCATTTAAATCAATATCAGTTTTCAAAATAGTATGTAATGCTTCTATAATGGCATCTTTTTGTGATTCATAATTTTTAACAGACATTTTATTTAATAAACCGCGCATATCACTTATATGCTTGTCAAGTCCTTGTTTTTCATCTATTTTCGTTGCTTTAAAATTGCGAACAGCTTCCCAATCATCTGTTAAATTACCAAAAGACGAGTTTTTAGAACTAGAACGGGTCAATCCACGTCTACTACTTGACGAACCAGTTCTTCTTAAACTACGGTCACTTCCTACACGAAATAGGCCCGCATTTTCTAGTGCTTCTGCAGGTATTTTTATTTCCTCGTTGAGTTCATCAATTAATTTCTTAATGGCTGGTTCCAAATCATATTCTTTTTCAAAGACTCTATTTTTAAAATAATCGATACTAAAACTGATTACTTCCATCGTTCAACTATATTAAAATCTATTTTGTATTTATATTATTTCACACAAAGAAGTTAAAAATAATAGTGGGTTATTTATTAATTATTATGGAATTCACCGAAGAAAATAATAAACAAGAATATATAATAAAATCCTATGAAAAATGGGATGAACTAGATTTGAAGGATGATTTATTAAGAGGAATATATAGTTATGGGTTTGATAATCCAAGTCAAATACAAAAACTTGCCATTAAACCTATTGTAGAAGGTCGTGATATAATTGCCCAAGCACAATCGGGAACAGGAAAAACTGGTACATTTACTATTTCTTCTCTACAAACAATTAATATTGCAGAAAAAACGACACAGGCTATGATTCTCGCTCCTACTCATGAACTTGTGAAACAAATATCGTATGTAGTAGAAGGTATAGGAAGTATGATGGATGGATTAGTTGTGAAAACACTTGTAGGTGGAACATCGGTAGGAGAAGATATTAAACAACTAAAAGAAAATGTCCCTCATATTATTATTGGTTCTACGGGTCGTGTCAATGATATGGTTCGTAGACAGCATATAAATATGCAAAATATTAAGCTCTTTATATTAGATGAAGCAGACGAAATGCTTTCGGGAGGGTTTAAAGAACAGGTATATCAAATTTTTCAAAATATTGCGAATGAATGTCAGGTAGCTGTATTCAGTGCAACCATGCCACCTTATATGTTAGATATGACCGATAAATTCATGAAATCACCCGTAAAAATAACAATGGAACCAGAAAAACTAAATTTAGAAGGCATTGAACAATATTACTTGGCGTTGAATGATGATAACGAAAAATACAATAATTTAAAGACTCTGTTTGAATTCCTTACTGTGAATCAAAGTATTATTTACGTAAATAGTGTGGAACGAGTGCAAGATTTATACAATGCTATGATTAGAGATGGATATTCGGTTGCTTGTATTCATAGTTCTATGAAAAGGGAGGAAAGAGAGAAATCATTCAAGGATTTTAGGACAGGTACTTATCGTGTACTAATATCTTCAAACGTAACCTCTAGAGGTATCGATATTCAACAAGTAAGTGTGGTAATCAATTTTGACATACCAAAATCCGTAAATACTTATTTACATCGCATTGGAAGAAGTGGTCGTTGGGGGCGTAAAGGAACCGCTATTAATTTTATTACGAGACAAGATATTGGATATATGAAACGAATTGAAAGCCATTACAAATCCAATATTCAAGAACTTCCATCAGAATTTAAAATGTAATTATCTTATTATAAATACGTAAACTTAAAAATTTGCGTATTTATTGTTTTCCTTTTTTCCTTTGTTATATTAAATGTTTTCTTGGTTAGAAGATTCCGTTAATAATGCCAAAAAAGAGGTAGAAAAAATGGTAGAAGAAACTACTGGAGTAGACCCGTATACAGAAAGCGAAAAAGATTCTAAAAATAAAGAAACTTCAACTAAATTACATGAACCATTTTTATTACCCATTCAATATTTAGAGGAAAAAGAAGTATTTCAATTATCTCCTATTGTTAGCAGTGATTTAGAATTATATAGGAAAGAAGAAAACGAAAAAAGTGTTTATCAAATTTCCATGAAACCCAATCATCCTTTTGGTAAAGAATTATATCAAGATTGGAATAAATATTACACAAATAATACACAGTTTTTAGAAGAAAGTCAAGAAGTTATCATAACAACACCTTTGGAGGTTCACTCCTTAAAACATGAATTATTAATGGATATGTGGAAGGATTGTAAAGGTAATAAAACCTATTTCTTGGAGAAATATGGGTATATTGAATGGGACATCTTAAAATCATTTAACCGTTCACCTATGTTTTTGCAGATCATGTCGATTATGAATATGGGGTCTCCGATAATTAGTCTTATTTTACCGATGCTATTTTTAATTCTTCCTTTTTTAGTTATGAAATTAAGAGGTATTCCGATTTCATTCCAAGATTATTTGGTTGTTTTAAAAGAAGTTACGAAAAACCATTTTATTGGAAGAATGATGGCTTGTTTTACCGATATGAATTTGCAAAATTTAATCACAACTCTTTTAATGGGTGGATTGTATTTTTATCAAATGTATCACAACGTATTGTCTTGTATGAAATTCTACGAAAATGTACATCGTGTTAATCATTATTTATGCACTTTAAAAGAATATTTGGAAAGAACGGGCAATCGTATGATGAGATTCGTTGAACTACATAATAATAAACCCCATTATAAACCCTTCTGTCATGCTCTCTCAAAACACTATATTGTTCTCACTGAATTACAATCTCATTTGTTACCGATTGTTCCTGTAAAACAGTTCATTTACAAGTTAGGTAGTATTGGTTACTTACTCAAATGTTATTATGATATTCATGCGAATCCGGATTATGAAGAAAGTCTGCGCTACAGTTTTGGTTTTGAGGGGTATTTAGATAATATACATAGTATTCAACAACACGTTCGCAATGGTTCTATGAACAAAGTACTTTTCAGTTCCTCCAAACCCACTTCTTTTGATAATCAGTATTACCCATTCCACTTAAATGATGATAATTGTGTGAAAAATAATTGTTCTATGGAAAAGAAATTGATTGTAACAGGTCCAAATGCTTCTGGAAAAACGACATTCCTAAAAACACATACGATTAATGTACTCATGTGCCAACAAGTTGGTTTCGGATTTTTTGATCAGGGCATCTTACATCCTTATACACATATTCATTCATATTTGAATATCCCAGACACATCAGAACGAGACAGCCTGTTTCAAGCGGAATCAAGACGATGTAAAGATATTATTGACAGTATTTCCGAATTTCCCGAAGAAGATGGATATAGACACTATTGTATTTTTGATGAATTATATTCGGGAACAAATCCGAAAGAAGCTACAAAATCCGCGTATGCATTTTTAAAATACATGAGTAATTACAGTCATGTGGATTTTATATTGACCACCCATTACGTAAGTGTATGTTCTAAATTAAAGAAGTCGAAATTAGTGAATAATTTTAAAATGGATGTGAAAAAGAAGAAAGGAAAGTTAATCTACGAATATAAATTGAAAAAGGGCATTTCAAAAATTCAAGGGGCAGTAAATATACTAGAGGAAATGAATTATCCAAAGGAGATTTTAGACAGTGTTAAGGAAGAGAAATAATAATTGAAAGTAAACAATATAAACAGTTATACCGTTATAATGTATAATCAGAAACATGACTGATACAGATGCACAGAGACTAACCGGAATGGTAAAATGGTTTAACAACAAAGCCGGATTTGGATTTATTACCGTATGTGAAGGACTAGAACATGCTGGAAAGGATATTTTTGCTCATTATACTTCTATTAGAGTAACAAACTCTCAATACAAGTATTTGGTACAAGGAGAATATGTAGATTTTATACTTACTAAGTCTGATAATGACCAACATGAGTATCATGCAGCAGATATTACTGGAGTTCGTACTGGACCTATGCTATGCGAGACGCGTAGAACCGCAAGCGAGAGTCAACCTTCTAGAACTACATATAAGTATAGAAACAACGGCAAACACGAGGGAAGACCTGCTAGAGAGGATAGACCTGCTAGAGAGGATAGACCTGCTTCTCCCACTACTAGTCCTATTGTAGAGGCTGATGTCGAGGCTTAATTGCCTATAATTGAGAAAATATAATTGCCATTTATCACGGTAATTATATTTTTATTCTTGTTCCTTTGTTTCTGGGAATAAAACAATACGTAATTTATTTTCCATAATACTTGTAAAATCGTCAATGAATTGTGCACTTGTTGCGTATCCTACGTCTATTGATTGATTGGCTTTTTCTGCTTGCGTTTTCTTTTCTTTATAGGCTTTATTCATACAATCACCTAATAATACAGAATTATTGGTCAAACACGAGCAAAATAATATTTTTGCCGACGCACCATTAATACCTTGTGTTACGTCACTTGACGTCATTACATTTACTAATGACTCTAATATAGGTGTAGGACTTTGTAGAAGGTGATAATAAACTGCTTGTGTTATTTTATCTAAAATGGTTGATTCCATTTGTCCCAATCGTGATGCTATTTTTTCTAATAAATCAGTTGCATATTGTTGTGCGAGTTGGTCACCTCCAGCACCTTCTTCTCCCGTTTGTTGTTGTGGTTGTTGTTGTCCAGGTTGTTGTTGTTGTTGTTGTTGTTGTTGTTGTCCAGGTTGTTGTGCAGATTGTAAAACGGCACCAGTTAAACTAGATAACATACCTTTCGCCTGTGTTCCTGCTGCTGAACCAACACTAGAAAGTGCACTTCCAGTGACAGCAGAACCCTTCTTTAAAGAACCAAGTGTGGTTAGTTTATCTGCTTCTCCTTTTAATTGATCATGTTGTTTCTGAAGAGCATCAACTTCTGCCTTTGTCCCAGTTCCCTTTGCATGTTTCTCTTGTGCTTCCAATAATTTTGATTTAGTTTCATGGAATTCTTGTAACTTCTTGTGTTTTTCTGCACGTTTTAAATCACCCTTTAATAATGCCCTCTGAGCATGTATTTCATTTTTCTTTTCTTCAAATGTACTTTCTATTTTGTTTCTTGCAAATGGATTTGCCTTATCTATATTCTTTAAATCTTCTACCTTTTTCTTTCTTAGCTCATTTTCTTCGTTTATTAAACTAGTGTTTCGTGCCTTATCCTCTGCAGATATTTTTTTAGAACTAAACATACTAGGAAGAGCGATACGAGACCCAATATTTCCCATTAAATTTTGAGCTTTCCCGGCAAAATCATCGGACGTTTTATTACGAGCCATATTTGTTTTTGTTTCTTTCTGAATTCCATTCTCTATTGTTTTTAGTGAATTTCTATCTTTCAAATGCTTTTCCTTTTGTTCCATATCAGCTTTTTGTGCATTTAACTCATTTTTATGGGTTTCATTTGTAGGATCTGCTTGTGCAAATTGTTGTAATTCTTTGATTTTAGCCTTATGGTTTGTAATTTCATTATCTAATGTACTTTTACTTTTGGAAGCATGTTCTGATTCATTGACATTTTTATATAAATTATGAGAAAACTCCAAATTATTAAATGCTTGTTGTCGTTTATTTTTTTCCATTTCCGAAATACCATCTTCATTTATATTATTCTTTTGTTGGTCCATTTGTTTTTGTAAATTAGTAATCCTATTTCCAAAATGTGATGAATCAGCTGGTTTTCCATCATTTAACATAGTAGAACGCGCTACGGAATCATTATAATTAGTTTCATTTATATTATAGAGAGCCTTTTTAGTATTTCGTGCGGCTTCATTTTGTTGGTTATTTCGATCAATAGTTTCTTGGTTGTATAGTCTGGGCATTTTAAAATTATCAAATATTCCACCACCTTCGAGTTTCATGGTTTTATTCCAAACTTTTTTAGATTTTTTCAATGTTCTTTCTTTTTTTTTCTTTCTACCATGTTTATATTTTTTTCCTCCTGTTTGTTGTTGCACTGGATTTTCAAATAGTACCATAGGTTTTTGTCTTAATATACGAATAACATTTGTTATCAAATAATCAATATAATTAGGCACATCCGACGTTTTATCTTCTGCACGAACAAGAACAGTACTCATAAGACTGCGATATAAATTCATTCCATTTTCATCTTGTAATAGAGAATATAGTAAAATATTACTTCCTTTAATAAAACGATACGAACGCTGTATTCCTCCTAATATTGTATCTGCTAATTTATTATTGGCATCTAAATTTGGATTGGAAAATATTTCCGTTATTTGATTGGTAGTTGTTTGAATTAACGATTGAATTAGATCACCACCTTCATTTTGATCATCTCCTAAAACCAAAGCACTACAAATGCGGTCGGTCAAATCCTTTGAAATTTTATCTACAATTTTTTGTTCTTGTGTAGGCGTCAGTGTAGACATATCAACATTCCCATTTGGACAGTTTGAGTTACCATCATCACCATCATCATCATCATCACCTTGTTGATCATCTTGTTCATCATCACTACTTTCTTCACCACTACTATTATTTTGTTGATCATCACCATCTTTTTCTTCTTCACCATCATCATCATCATCACCATCATCATCACCATCATCACCATCTTCATTTTCTTCATTTTCATTTGTTTCATCTCCACCTTTTCCTT